>ERZ869979.302-NODE-302-length-15098-cov-11.464616_pt1 | contig 15098 bp, 16 predicted proteins | sample MGYA00521269_ERZ869979 | MGnify/ENA primary metagenome ERZ869979 (study PRJEB32232, sample SAMN07284974) | human gut metagenome | biome: human-associated habitat; material: feces | host: Homo sapiens | place: Tanzania | collected 2014-04-05 ... | reverse complement strand
GAACACGGAAGTTAAGCATCATAACGGCGACGATAGTGTGAAGACGCGACAATAGCAAGCTGCCAGGTCCTTTTTTTATGCCTTCCCATTGGAGGGCTTTTTTTATTGAATTCGTTTACTTCTTCTTGTATCATTATGGGAGGGAGGGCATATCAGATGAAAAATATAGTAATTACTGACAAAGATATTCCTTTAGAATTCTTCAAAGAAAGTGTTATCGTTAATTTAAATAATATTAAATATAGTCCCTGTACAGGAGATTACACATGTTTAAAAAGACAAATGCCTTGTCGTTATCATGATGATATCTCAGTCATCAGCCAATGGATTGCTCAAGCCTCTTTGATTATTCTAGTGACTCACATCTATTGCGGATGCTTTGATACACCTCTAAAATCCTTTATAGAGCGTAATATTGCCTCATATGAGCCTTATTATACCTCAGTAGATGGAACAACCTGTCATGCATCTTTAGCCCAACAATCAAAGAAAATCCTTCTCATAGGTTATGGTGATATATCAGAACAGGAACAGAAGATGTTGATGAATTACTTACATGATTCACTTCTAGGCTACTCTATTTCTTCTATTAATACCTATTTCTGTACAGAAGCTGAATTAGACAGTTCTCTTAAGACATTTGGAGGTGTTGATCGTGGATAATATCTTAATTATTTTATCAGGTTTAATATATACAAATAAAGTGATGTATAATCAGGCATATAAGCTTTCACACTACCTTAAGGATAATGTCACTATAAAAACATTACAAGTTATAGAAGATAAAGATTTAGAAGATAATAATACTCTTATTTTTATGTTTCCTATATCTTGTCAAACCATCCCTTCATGTATGCTTGATTATATGAAAAATAATGAATCTTTAATGAATCATAAAACAGTTTATTGTGTCATGTATTGTGATGAACATGAAACAGATTATTGTGATTATGCTCAAGAGATTATGACATTATATTGTAAGAAAACAAATGCAATCTATAGAGGTACTTTAAAAATTGGTGCATATTTCTTACTGGAAAATATTCCTTATACCTGGCGTGTATCCAATGAATTAAAAACGTTCGCATTAGATATTAGAATTGCGAAAGAAAGTTCCCTAGATATCACATTTTTCTCTAAAAAACAGTTCTTAAAACAAGGAAATAAGTTCTGGGATAATGCCTATAAATCAAAAAAATAGTAATTCATTTTATGTCCTTTATTACGTGCTTTTTTTGTATTTTATCTCTTGAAATAGGAGATAGATTTTGTTATACTACTCAAGGATAATTTATTAGGAGGCATTACAGAAGTGAATAAAAAAGAATTAATCAATATCGTTTCTGAAAAAAGAGATTTAACAAAAAAAGACGCTGAAATTCTTGTGAATACAGTTTTTGATACGATGGTAGAAAGTATGATTGATGGTGACAAAGTTCTTATTTCTGGCTTCGGTACATTCAAAATCAATCACTGCCATGAACGTAAGGGTGTTTCACCTAAGACTAAGGAACCTATTATCATTCCTGCAAGTCGTACAGTTTCTTTCAAACCAAGTAATAGATTAAAAGATGCAATGAACTAATGCATCTTTTTTGTTTATATACAGTTAATATTTTTTATGTATAATAATATTAGGAGTTGATGATTATGAGTTATTATTTAATGACAAATCCAGGATATATGCTTGGTACAATCTTAGTAGGTATTGCGATGATTTTCTCTTTATATTGTCAGGCAAAGATCAAATCTACATATGCGAAATATCGTCGCAAACAAAATAGCCGTGGTATTACAGGTGCACAGGTCGCAAGAGAAATATTAGATTCTCATGGAATGACTCATGTACCAGTCTATGAAGTACATGGAGAGTTATCAGATCACTTTGATCCTTCTAATAATAGTGTATCTCTTTCTAGTGATATATATCATGGTACAACTATTGCCTCATGTGCAGTTGCAGCTCATGAATGTGGTCATGCCATTCAATATCATGAAAACTATATGCCTATTCGTGTAAGAAATGCGATTATTCCTTTATGTAATGTAGGAAACTATTTAGGATGGATTGCGATTATGATCGGGCTTGCTTTAGGATCAACTAAACTTGCTTTCTTAGGTTTCTTCTTGATGTGTGGTATCTTAGCTTTCCAGATTATTACATTACCAGTAGAAATCAATGCATCAAAAAGAGGACTTGCGATATTACAATCTCAATACTTAAATGAAAATGAATATGCTGGTGCATGGCAGATGCTTTATGCTGCTGCATTAACTTATGTTGCTGGAGTATGTGCTACTCTTGCAAGTATGTTAAGAATTCTATTCATGATTTTAAGCAGCTCTAATAGAGATTCAAATTAATGAATCTCTTTTTTTTTAATCATAAATGCGCTATAATAGTGGCACTATGGAGGTCGTTATGAATTATAATAAGAAAGATAAAAACTGGATCTATCATGTAATCATTGCGGTGTTAGTGGTTATTTTACTTGTTGTCTCTTTCTGTATGTTGAATATACATGTTCCTTATTTTAATCATGAAAATGATATCGCATTAGAAAGAAATAAAATCATTAATAAATATAAACTTAACTATGACGATTACTTCAATGAATACAACAGCTCTAAGACCTACTATATTATTCGTATTAAAGATAAGAAGAAAAAGAAGGTCTATCAGGTTTATAATACTAAATATAAATTAGTAGATAGTTATAGTGGTTCTATCGCTAAACAAGAAGATGTCATCAATACAATCAATAATGAATATAAAGTAAATGTAAGTAGTTTATCCATAGGTTATGAAAATGGTGATCTTGTTTATTTTGGGAAATATCAGAATGATGAACATCTCTATTATTTTTATTACTCTTTAGATGAAGGAAAGTTTGTGAAGTATTATCGTCTATGAGTATAGAAATATTGAAAGATTACCAATGTATAGACTTTAAGAAGCTATTATTACTTAAAGGAAAGTCTATAGGACTAAAAGATGAAGAAACACATATATTATTATTGATGATGACATTAGATGATTTAGGTGTAAGACCTATATATCCTCAAAAGATTGCGGAATTCTCTTCTTTATCTATTAAAGAAATTGATGATATTATGATTAGACTTGTTGATCAACATTATCTAGATAGAATTAACTTAAAAATTGACTTTAAACCTTTAGAAAAGCTATTACTAGGTATGAAGGTAGAGAAGAAAGAAGAAGTTAATCTTGTTGAAATATTTGAAGATGCTTTTGGACGTACAATGAGTACGATGGATATTGAATATATCAATCAGTTTAAAAGAACTGGATATGATGATGAAATGATTGTATCTGCCCTAAGGGAAGCAGTAAAATCTAATGCACTCTCTTTTAGATATATTGAAAGAGTATTAGAAAACTGGGCTCATTCTAAGAATTATATAAAGAAATATCAAGAAGAAGAGCCAGAAGTAAGTGAAGAAGTAAGAAATTATAACTGGTGGGAAAATGATTAAAACAAAACAGGACCGTATACTCAATACATTTGATGAAATGTTTCCAGATGCTCGCTGTGTATTGAATCATTCTAATAATCTAGAATTACTTGTTGCAGTGATGTTATCAGCACAGACAACAGATGAAGCAGTGAATAAACTCACATCTCATCTATTTGAAAAATATAAGACAGTAGAAGAATATGCGAATGCATCATTGCCGGAATTAGAGTCAGATCTCCATTCTATCGGTCTTTATAGAAATAAGGCTAAGAATATCAAGGCTATGGCTGAAGCTCTTCAGACACGCTTTAATGGCGTTGTACCAGCTACTCATAAAGAATTAATTACGCTACCAGGAGTAGGAAGAAAAACAGCCAATGTTGTCATGGCAGAAGGATTTGGTTATCCCGCTATTGCGGTAGATACTCATGTAGAACGTATCTCTAAAAGACTTGGTTTTGCGAAAGCGGATGATACAGTATTGACTGTAGAAAAGAAGCTCATGAAGACTATTCCTAAAAATAGATGGATCAAAACACATCATCAAATGATCTTCTTTGGTAGATACCATTGTAAAGCGATGTCACCTCACTGCACGGAATGTCCATTAGTAGATATATGTAAAGAAAAGAACAAGAAACTCTAAGAATCCTCAGGGATTCTTTTTTATGCATGAAAAAAAGGATTCCTTTTTGGAATCCTTACTGTTCTTGTGTATCAGTTGTCTGTACTGTGAAATGAATAGAACCAATTGTCTTAGTATCACCACTTGAATTCTTTTCAGTGAATGAAATTGTATAAGATCTTCCACTAGTTAATCCACTAATTGTAGCACTGCTTCCACAATTCAATGATTGACTATTACCATTACATGTCACAATCATTGTATGTCCACTTGGACCAGATGTGCTGACATTGACTGAAGTGGCTGAAATAGTTGCACCGTTTGATACAGCTGTACCATTTGCAGTGACACTGAAGTTTGCAGTACCGACGGCAGTACTTCCAGTTGATAATCTTACTGACTTCTTATTTGAAGTAGTGCTTCCACTTGTTAATTTATAATAACCAGTCACTGTATATGTCTTACCTGATTCAGTACGATATTCAAGTGTACCACTTGTAGAAGATAATGTTTCAGTCTTAGTAGAAGAACCATCACTGATTTCTACAACGCAAGAGATCTTACCTTCGTATTCTGGATCATAAGAACCAAATGTGACAGATATTGAATTATTTGAATTCAATGAGGCATTGAATGATGTTAATTCAGGTACTTTATATTCATCAGCATAAGATGAACCATCATCCACACCACTAGGACCATGTCCCTTAACAAACCATGCAGTCATAATCTTTTCTTCTGGTGTAGAAGAACTTGGAGATACATATGGATAGGCACCCTTAACCATACGTGCCTGTTCAACAGTACTAGGTGTTTCATAGCTATTTTGCATTTTACGAGTGGCAAGCTTCTTCGCAATCTTTGCCGCAATTGCCTTGGCATCATTCATACCACTTGCTAGATATTTATGTTTCTTTGTAGATATTTCTGCAGGGAAACCATTCCAGCAAGCCCATGCATAATCTGGTGAATAAGCACAAAGCCAATGGTCTTTATCCTTACCAGCTAAAGCTGGGATAGTTGCATCGAAGTTAGAAGTACCAGTCTTTGCACCAATCTGAGAACCAATATCGAATGCTGAATAACTTCCATTACTCTTAACATAACTTGTCATAACCTGACGAAGTAAGAAAGCAGTAGAATCTTTCATGCCTTCACTTGCCTGTTTCTGAATATCATCATCTACATTAATTGTTTCGCCAGTTGTATTAATAACGATTTTCTGAATTGTATGTGGCTTAATATATGTACCACCATTTGAGATAGCTGCATAAGCAGCTGCCTGCATAGTAGGTGTTGTACCATACTTCCAACCACCAATTGCATAGTTTAAGTTGAAATCTTCATCATCCATGTTGTAGCCTAGACCCTTTAAGAAGCTAATAACTTGATTATTACCTACTTTTTTCACAACACTATTTAAAGTATGGATGGCAGCTAAGTTCCATGAATTTGCGAGAGCATCTTCAAGAAGTACATCATTATGGTAGTTGTTATCCCAGTTCTTTGGATGCCAGCTACCCTGAGTAAACTCGGAGTCATCTACTGTATGTCCAGTAGACCAGTTAAGATATTCAAATGCAGTTGCATAGTCAATAATAGGTTTAATAGAAGAACCTGGCTGTCTTCTATTCTTTAATGTATAAGAATAATCTAGATAAGTCGCATTGGAGTTATTTGCACGATAATCCTTTGCACTCATCAAACCAATAATACGTCCAGTCTTTGATTCAAGCACTGAAGCAGCTGCCTGCATCTCACTGTCAGTAAACTTATAGTTCTTACCTAAAGAAACATCATCAAGATATTCCTGCATATCATGATCCATATAAGTATAGATAGTCATCTTAGTTTTATTAGGATCATAACCTAATTCTTTTACTTCCTGAGTAACGCGGTCTACATAAGAAGCATACTTTCCATTTGTCTGAACAGGATCATATTTTAATATGTTTTCAACCTTTACGCTCTTCGCGTTATCTCTTTCTTTTTCACTAATATATCCATGTTGATACATCAAATTAAGAATAATATTTCTTCTTTTTGTTGCAAGAGTTAAATTCTTAAATGGATCATATGAAACAGGGGAATTAATTGTACCAGCAAGTAATGCAGCTTCTGGTAAAGTGAGCTGATCAGGACTCTTACCAAAATAATAGTAGCTTGCGCCATAAATACCAATAGAACTTGTTGACTTACCAAAATAGATCTTATTGAGATAAAGCTCAAGTACTTTCTGTTTAGTAGTCTGCTGAGTTGCCTCAATAGAAAGAATGACTTCTCCAACCTTTCTTTCAATTGTTTTTTCTTCATAAGGATAATATGTCTTCTTGATGAGCTGCTGAGTAATTGTAGAACCACCAGCTACAGTATGACCTGCTAAGATATTTGACATAAATGCTTTAATGATACGTGGAATATCAAAACCATTATGTACAAAATAACGAGAGTCTTCTGCAGCAACTACAGCATCAATCATTACTTCAGGAATATCATCATAGCTTACATATTTCCCAATAGAACTACCGTACTTGTAATATGTTTCTCCATCCTGAGAAACCTGAGAAGAGTAGGAAGTTGTTGTAAGATTATCAATATCAAAATTGCTGATTTGTTGATAAATCTTAAATCCAAGGTAACCACTACCGCTCGCTACAAGAACACATAATGCGATAATACATATCTTGATTGTTTTCTTTATCTGCTTAGGGTCCTTGGTTGATTGAACTTTCATAAAGTGTCCTCCTTAAGGTAAAATTCATCGATTACATCTAAATAAGCAAGTCTTGGCTGATAGCCCTGCTTAATAAGATGTCCACTTTCTTTCACTTCATCATAACTTATATGCTGCTTCTTGTCATGAAAAAAGCGCTCTACCATAATCGAAGCATCTAACAAATAGACTTCTCCTACAGATGTGAAGGCAATAATAATAAAGGCAATTCCTCCATGACGTGCAACACGTGCGAGATGATTGATCTGATGCTCAGAAATATTACGAAAAGGAAATCGTAAAGATTTGGTTTCCTTTGCTTCAAAATCAATATATCTGCCTTTATAAACACCATTATAATCCGTAGTAGAAGGTGCCTGGTAATACGCTTCAACTATACGGGCTTTATTTCGTGAAGGATAATCGACTTTTACAATCTGGATAGGTGTCGGTTTCTTATATATGACAGCCTGATCAACAGATAAGTAATAGGTGTTAGATAGGTTGATGTCTTCTTCTAAGCTCATTCCACGAAAAGCAGTATAATGCTTACTAGTAGATTTCTTAGGAATAGACATATTAGCCGGTGCCTTTTTAAGGTTTGGATAATTAACCATACTATTTCTCCTTTACCAAATCATTATAACATATTATCATTCAAAAAAAATGAAAAATGATGGAAGAAGATTGATGAATAGGATTAAAATAGTTATCATGTTTTGAAGAGGTGATTAAAAAAATGAAATATCGTAAATGGATTACAATGATATGTGTTGCATTCATGCTTTGTGCATGTACTTCAAAGCAGCCAGAAAAAAAGAAGACAAATACAATCTCACAGAACGCAAAAGAAAAGAAGATTAAAGCCATCCCTCAGCCAGTACTTAATACAGAAGAAGTATCAGCAGTTGTGATGGATGCAGAATCAGGAAAGGTCTATTATGCAAAAAATGAACAGGAATCACGTTATCCTGCTTCTACAATTAAACTATTAAGTGCACTTGTCGCAATAGATTATTATAAGGATGATGATCTACTTACTACAAAGAATATCATGTCCTTGCCAGATCGTGTCTTTGCCTATACTGAACCTGTACATGATGGTGAACAGATTCCTTTTAAGGATGTTATTCGTGGAATGCTTTTAAAGAGTTCTAATGAAATGGCTCTCACTCTTGCGGAAAACTATCAAGGTGGTTATGATGCATTTATTAACGCAATGAATAAGAAAGCCAAAAAACTAGGTTGTCAAAAGGTAGAAGTATCTAATCCTCATGGACTTAGCTATGCCGAAAAGGGATGGCTTAAAGAAACATGCAGTACAAAGGATATGGCACTTATTGCGAAAGCATTCTATAAGAATAAAGAATTAAGAAATATTATTTCTACTCCAAGCTATACCTTTGAATCAAATCAATATCGTACAATGCAGAATGTAAAGATGACCCATAAGGATTCACCCTATTATGATGAAAGAGTCATTGGCGGTAAAACAGGCTTTACTAATCTTGCGAAAAGATGCTTAGTTACTTATTCTAAAGTAAAGAATAAAACAATCATTACAGTTGTATTTAAAGAAAACTCACGTGAAGAAACTTATACAGACACTAAAAAGCTTCTTGATTATGTAAATGAGGTTTTAGCAGCATAGAAAAAAATGCTGCTTTTTTGTTAAGCAGCATGAAGTAAAGTACGTATTAAATTAAATAGATAAGGCTTATATTCCTCAATAGGGCAGGGAACCTTATTTACAATACAGCTAAAGCATGTTGAACCGACAAGCTCTACTATAGTAAAGAAGGTAATATCGATATTTTTAATGTTAAGATTTTCTCTTTCTACACCTTCCTTAAATAATTCATATAGACTAAGATGATCTGTCTCTTCTAGAATCTTTGTAAGTTCCTGGGAATAGACACCTAGAGATAAGTCTTTATTCATTAAGGTCAAGATTGTAGGATTAGCTACAAGAGCATCAATTACATGATTGATGATAAAAATCATAGAATCATCAAAATGGGTAATCTCATGATGTTTTTTCAATTCTTTCATAGCTTCATCAAATAAATCAGTACTAATTTCCTGTACTATCTGATTTCTAATATCATATTTGTCTTTGAAATATAAATAAAAGGTACCTTTTGCGACCTTTGCTTTATTTACAATATCAGAAATAGATGTATTATTAAAATTCTTTTCTGCAAATAATGCAGTAGCACTTGTTATAAGACGTTCTCTTTTTTCTTCTTTATTCTTTTCTATCTTAGATTTAATATCACTCAGAGTGTTCATATAAATCCCTCCAATATCTATTATACCAACAAATGACCACAAGTCAATTTAAGTCACATTTTCACTGTAACAAATTTGTAACAATGAATTCGCTTACACTTACATTCTCTGAAACACCGAAAGCGTTAACATCAAAAAAGCGTGGATTTATCAACTAAATTTAAATGAATTTTTTTATTTAAATGGCAAATATTTTATTGTATTTGGGAAATGATTATACTATACTTCTAGGTATAGGAGAGTGAAATGAATTATGGCAATGACAGATTATTTAAATGATATGCCAGCTCAGGGTAACCGTAAAGTTGTTCTAGTTGGTACAGGTTTTGTAGGTATGAGTATGGCTTATACTTTAATGAACCACAAAGGTATTGATGAACTTGTATTAGTTGACGTTAATACTGAAAAGGCAGAAGGGGAAGCAATGGACTTAGTTCATGGTTTACCATATGCAAGCGGTAAATTAAAGGTTTATGCAGGTGACTATTCTGATTGTGCTGATGCAAACGTTATCGTTGTAACTGCTGGTGCAGCTCAGAAACCAGGTCAGACAAGACTTGAATTAGTTGCAATCAACACAAAGATCATGGCTTCAGTTGGTAAGGCTATTAAGGAATCAGGATTCAATGGTGTAATCGTAGTAGCTTCTAACCCATGTGATATCATGACTTATGTAATGCAGAAGGCTACTGGTCTTCATCCATACCAGGTTCTTGGTTCAGGAACTATGCTTGATACAGCAAGATTAAGATATGAAATTGGTAACTTCTTTGAAGTAAACCCAGCTTCAGTTCATGGTTATATCATGGGCGAACATGGTGATAGCTCATTCGTATCTTGGACAAATGCTTATATCGGATGTAAGTCACTTCTTGAAGTAGTTGAAGAAAGAAAAGTACCATTTGATCAGTTACAGAGAATTTACGAACAGGTAAGAGATGCTGCTTATGAAATTATCAATAAGAAGAGAGCAACTTACTATGGTATCGGTATGTCTCTTGCTAGATTAGTAGATGCAATCTTAAACAACGAAAATACAGTTCTTCCATTATCATGCTACCTTGAAGGTCAGTATGGTCATGAAGGTTTATATATCGGTGTTCCAGCAATCATCAACAGAGCAGGTATCCGTGAAATCTTAACATTACCTTTAACTGAATCTGATCAGGAAAAATTTGACAGATCTTGTAGCACATTACAGGAAATCATTGATACTACTGTAACTCCAATTCTTGAAGGAAAAGAATAAGATTAATTTTCACTTGAACTCTTAGGCTTCGCCTAGGAGTTTTTTTGCTTTACATGAAATTAAAGTTCATAATAGATAAAGTGTGCTATAATAGATAAACTAGGAGGAAAAATCATGGATAATGAAGAATTTGAATACAGTGAAAAAACAAAGCGCCGTGTTAGAATCTTTAAGAGAGTTTTATCTTTTATTGTTCTTATTCTTGCAATTGCAACAATGATTGCTTTATTCTATGTAGAAAAAGAAAAGACGCGTGTCCGCTTATTCTTTTCATTATTACAATATATTGCGATGAGTATTATTTTAATCTCACCAAGACTTTTAAAGAAATTCGCAAACTTCGAAGTTCCTGTTGAAGTGCATATCAGTATCACTGCCTTTGCATTTTTAGGACTCGTACTTGGTGATGGTTTAAACTTCTATGGAAAGATTGCCTGGTGGGATTCATTACTTCACTTTACTTCAGGTATTATTCTTTCATTTATCGCTTTATGGCTACTACAGATGCTTATTCTACGTAGAAAATACCTTTTTATGCATCGTGCATTATTATATATATTTGTAGTTGCCTTCTCACTTGCAGTAGGGGCAGTATGGGAATTATGTGAATATACAGTGGATGATATCTTCCATACAAATAACCAACAATATATGGCAACAACACGTGCTACTATTGTATCAAGTGACGATGAACCATTAGAAGGGCATGATGCTTTAGCTGATACAATGAAGGATCTTGCACTTGATCTTGCAGGTGCTATTTTAGTAGTATGTTATGAATGTTCTAAGAAAGAAATTACACAATATTATGTTTCTAAGAAAGACTAATATTGGATTTGTCACATCTTGGTGTTAGAATAGATGCGATTATAGGAGATTTAGTTATGAAAGATATTGTTTTAGGTAGACGAAAGCATTCTGGCCGTCTTTCCGCACCAAAGAAAGTATCACTTTCTTTTCTTGCAGTTATAATGATCGGTGCTATAGTACTTTCTTTACCATTTTCAAATAAGAAGGAAGCAGCAAGCTTTTTGGATAACCTCTTTATTGCCACATCAGCTGTATGTGTAACAGGGTTATCACCTTTGACAGTTGTGGATCAATATAACCTATTTGGGCAGACAGTTCTTATTATCCTTGTTCAAATCGGAGGTCTTGGATTCTTAACCTTCTTATATCTTTTCTTGTTTCTTGCAAGACAAAGAATCACATTAAGTAGAAAGCTTGTCTTTACTGAAGCACTCAACCAGAACTCTTTAAATATGCTTCCAAGACTCTTGAAAACTATTTTTATTTATACTGTTTCAATAGAAGTCATTGGGGCAATCTTCTTCTCAATGTTTTTTGTACCTCGCTTAGGTGCTCTTAAAGGCATTTATTATGGTATATGGCATTCTATTAGTGCCTTTTGTAATGCCGGATTTGATTTATGTGGCTCTACATCACTTATTGCCTATAACACAAATCCAATCATTAACTTTATTGTACCATTTGAAATCATTATGGGTGGTCTAGGTTTTATTGTAGTATTAGATATTCATGATAAATATATTAAAGAAAAAAGAAGATCATCAAGCTTTTCATGGCATCACCTTTTTGGTAGTTTTGCGTTACATACAAAGATTGTATTAATGATGACTGTCTCTTTAATTGTATTAGGAACACTATTATTCCTTATCATGGAATTCAACAATCCATTAACTATTGGGAAAATGAATTTTGGAGATAAGCTTGTTGTATCATTCTTCCAATCAGTTACTACACGTACTGCTGGATTCTCAACAGTGGATATGTATTCACTTAATAGAGTTACAAAAATATTAATGTGTTCTCTTATGTTTATCGGTGGTTCTCCTGCATCTACTGCCGGAGGTATTAAAACAGTCACTTTTGCACTTGTATTACTATTAATGAGAACAACTTATCGTGGTATTGAAGAAACAACAGTATTCCAGCGTCGTATTAAGAAAAGAACACTTGTAAGAGCTTTTTCTATCTTTTTCTTAGGATTGATGCTTTGTATTGTTTCATCATCCATTATGCTTGTAAGTGAACCAAAACAGGATTATCTGAATATCTTAATGGAAGTATTCTCAGCATTTGGTACAGTAGGTCTTAGTGCATCTGTTACCCCTGCATTAAGCTTAGTCGGTAAATGCGTAGATATCATCTTGATGTATGCAGGACGTATTGGTCCTATTTCATTAATGATCCTATTTACTAAACGTTCACATGATAAAAATACAAAAGAATTTAAATATCCAGATGAGGATGTACTTGTTGGCTAGGAGGAGTAAAAATGAGTAATAAACCAAAACAGGTCGCTATTTTAGGATTAGGTATCTTTGGGTGCACACTTGCTGAAACATTAGAAGACTTCGGAGTAGAAGTTCTTGCAGTAGATATTGATCCAGTATGTGTCGGTAGAATTAAAGATAATGTCACTAAAGCAATCGTTGCAGATGTCACTGATCGTGAACAGTTATTAGAACTTGACATTAATACATTTGATGTGGCAGTTGTAGCTATCTCAAAACATTTCGAAGAAGCTGTATCATGTACTTTATTATTGAAGGAATTAAATGTACCTTACGTTATTGCGAAAGCACGTACTAAGCGTAAGAAGATTATCCTAGAAAAAGTAGGGGCAGATCGAGTTATTAATACAGAAAAAGAAATGGCTTATAAGCTTGCTAAACATTTATTAAGACGTTCTATTGTAGATTTAGTAGAACTTGATGAAGAATATTCTATTGTAGAAATTAAGACACTCAAGGATTGGGAAGGTAAAACACTTTCTAATGTTAATATTCGTCGTGTTTATGGTATGAACGTAGTAGGTATTAAACCTCAGGGTTCACCAAAGATGACAATGGACTTTACTGCTGATTATATTATTCAGCCAGGAGATCATTTCCTTGTTGTAAGTAAAACAAAAGAAGTAGAAAAATGGGATTTTCTCACTAAGGAATAGCAAAAGGCTATTCCTTTTTTATATAATAGTAATAGGAGGAAAATATGAACCTATTACAACTCACAATAGAAACATTTGATAAGAATGTTGAGACTGACTTCACTTCATTTAAGAATCATATAAATTATATTGAAGATCATAATACAGTCATCAATGGTCTCACATTCGCTTTTTTTGGTTTAACAGAAATTATTATTAAGAGAGTTTATCTTACATTTGAACTAAACAATACTACACATACTATTGAACGTATGTATCAATCAGGAAGATGTATTCTTCGATGTGATAATCTAGAAAATGAAGAAGCAAAGCACCATATCCACAATATTTTAAATATGAACTATAATCAATTCTTGCATCAATTTATTATGCCTTCTTCTTTTATAGAAACTTGGATTCAATCACCTACAGAAGAACTTATGCGTTCCTTTTTATCTACAAAACCTGTTATGACTAGTGATACAAAAATGATAGAGGAACAGATTAATGATACAATGACTTTCTTAAATAGTTATGAAGATTATTTAAGTGCACGAGCTTATATTACTAAGAATAAGCCTTATTTATCTCTTTATTCCATTCATTTAGATCAACTAGAAAAATCATTAGAAGATAAGAAAAAGAAAGTATTACGTGAAATTGAACTAGTCACTGAACTAGATGATATGGAAAAGAAAGCAGCTATCAGAAAGAAACAACAGCAGACAATAGATAAAAGAAGAGATGGACTCAATGCATTATCTTTACTCTATGATGAATACTTAATATCACAGGACCATTTATTTGATTTAGAAGCATCTTATACACGTGCTGTTTATCTATATGGTAGTGAAAATGATGACTATATGCGTATGTATCACCATTATATGAATAGTATTGCAGGTATACTTGCAAAGGATTTAAGGGAAGGAACACCTTGTCCCGTATGTGGATCAATTCATCATCCTAAACCTTGTTTAATAGAAGGAAGAGAAGTATCTCAGGAACTTCTTTTTAAGAAAGAGGCTATATTAAAAAAAACAAGAGAAGATCTAGAAAAAAAACGCTTAGAAAAAGCAACCTATATGGTACGTCATCAAAGACTCATAGAAAAGATTATAGAAAAGAAAAAAGAACTACATATTACAGAAGATATTTCTAAAGAAATGTTTATCAGGGAACTTAGTGTATTAAATACAGATTACTTATCTCATTATAAGAAAGACAAGAAGCTCTTAGATGAAATAGGCTATCTACATAAATTAGAAAAACACCTGCCAGCACTTAAACAAGATTATCATGAAATACTTATGGCAATAGAAGAAGTGAAAGAAGAATATCTCACATTACAGAAGAAGATAGAACATGCAGAAAAGTTCTGTGATGACATTATTCAAAAATATTCTTTTATTATGTATGTTGATGAAGATATCATAGAAAATAAGAAGAAGCAGTGTTTAAATAATCAAAAGATTCTTACATTACTTCATAAACAGACTATACCTCTAGAAGGAGATGTTACATCTTTTATCACTCAATTAATGAATACTGCAAACCGTTTACTCAAACAAATCACCCATGATCGTCTTCAACTTATTCTTGATAATAAACTCTATCTTCAAGAAGAGGATCATCTCTCTTTAGTAGAGGAATCTTCAATGAAGAACCTATGTATAATTGTTTTAGGATATAGTCTCTCTTCTTTGATTCCCGAATTGCAAGCAGAAACTGGAAATAAGAAGATAAATCAGTTTTTATAGAAAATAGTATTATCAGTTACATTAAG
>ERZ869979.301-NODE-301-length-15116-cov-4.637609_pt1 | contig 15116 bp, 14 predicted proteins | sample MGYA00521269_ERZ869979 | MGnify/ENA primary metagenome ERZ869979 (study PRJEB32232, sample SAMN07284974) | human gut metagenome | biome: human-associated habitat; material: feces | host: Homo sapiens | place: Tanzania | collected 2014-04-05 ... | reverse complement strand
CCCGAACCGGTCGATCAGGTCGTGGGCGATGCCATTGGTATCCTTCTGGGCGTTGGTCAGGTAAAGCACATATTCCAGCGCCTCGTGCTCGGCCAAGCTGTCCAGCCCATAGTTCTGCACCCTCTCCCGCATCCGCTGGCGATGTCCCTTGTGCCGTTTATTCTCTGCCATGGCGGTACTCCTTTTTTCTATGTTCTCTCCTTATAGTACCCATTTTGCGACGCAAACACAAGCGTTCTGCAAAAATAACCCGGATTTTGCACCGGAATGCGCGTTGACTTCCCGCCCCGCCTGTATTACTATAAAAGCATGATTCTGACAAAAACGATGAGGATAGCTTTATGAAACAATTTACTGCCACCGCCAACGATGACGGCGTGCGTCTTTCGCGCTTTGTGCAGAGCGTGACCCGCGATTTTCCCACCAGCCTGCTGTACAAGAGTTTCCGCAACAAGCGGGTGAAGGTGAACGGCAAAAAGGCCGCGCCGGAGTACCGTTTGCAGACGGGTGATTTAATTGAGCTGTACATCAACGACGAGTTTTTCCCGCCCGAGGGCGCAAAGCCGGTGCAGAAGGCTGCCCCTAAAAAGCAGCCCAATCAGCCCAAGGTGACCGTCATCTACGAGGACGAAAACCTTGCGGTGCTGTACAAGCCCACCCACCTGCTGTGCCACAGCGACCGCACCGGCGACGCCAATCTGGTGGACGCCTTTACCCAGTACCTGACCCAGAAGGGCGAATACGACCCCCACGGCGAGAACCGCTTCAAGCCCGGCATCTGCAACCGGCTCGACCGCGGCACCGAGGGCTTGGTCATTGCGGCCAAAAGCTACGCCGCCCTGCGGGATATGAACGAGATCATCCGCACCGACCTGCTCAAAAAAGAGTACTACACCATCACGGTCGGCATCCCCCAGAGCGGCCGCTTTACCGCATGGTGGGAGCATGACGAGAAGAACAACAAGGTCAGCATCCACGCCCACCAATCGCAGGACGAACGCCGCAAGCAGATCGTCACCGACGTGGATGTCCTGCGCACCGCAGGCCCCTTCGCCCTCTGCAAGATCGGCCTCATCACCGGCCGCACCCACCAGATCCGCGCCCACCTTGCCTACCTCGGCAAACCGGTGCTGGGCGACATCAAATACGGCAACCGGAAGATGAACGAGCGCACCGGCACCAAAACGCAGGCTCTCTGCGCCGTCCGGATCACCTTCGGCGACATCCCGGTTGAAAACACCCTGCATTACCTCTCCGGCAAGGTCGTCAAGCTGAAAGACCCGCAGATCTTGAAGCAGTTCGACGCGCTGGACAAGACTAAGCCCGCCAACGAATGAATTGCAACGGAGGTTTCTTCCATGGATCTGAAGGTTTATTTTAAAAGCGTCATCGACCAAGACACTGCTTCCGTCGTCCTGTGCGACCTCGACCACACCATCGTCTACATGAATCCCGCCGCCATCCGCAATTACGCCAAGCACGGCGGCGAAAAGCTGGTGGGGCGAAGCCTGCTCCACTGCCACAACCCCAACTCCAACAGCCGCATTCAAGAGGTGGTGGACTGGTTCGCCGCCAGCCCGGAGCACAACGTCATCTATACCTACCACAACGCCAAGCAGAACAAGGACGTCTACATGGTCGCCCTGCGGGATGCCGACGGCACGCTGGTGGGCTACTACGAAAAGCACGAATTCCGCAACCCTGAGACGATGCAGCGGTACGATTTTGGGGAGTGAAGACAGAATACGAAAAGAGGTTTTGCCAATGTACCCAACCCGTGAACAGGCCGAAGCGTTGCTGGCCGAGGCTCTGCCCCACAACCCCGGCCCATGGGGTGCCCACAGCCGCACCGCAGCTCACTGCGCGGAAAAGATCGCCGCAGCCGCCGGGCTGGATCCGGACAAAGCATACGTTCTTGGCCTGCTCCACGACATCGGCCGCAGATTCGGCAAGCGGCATCTGGGTCATGTGTCGGACGGCTATTCCTACATGATGTCGCTGGGTTACGAGGAAGCCGCCCGCATCTGCCTGAGCCACAGCTTCAACGACCAGTCTCTGGCCGATTATGTCGGCAACCGGGATACCACGCCGGAGGAGACCACTCTCATCGAAACGAACCTCGCGGCCATGGTCTACGACGAATACGACCGTCTCATCCAGCTCTGTGATTCGCTGGCCGGTGCCGAAGGCGTGATGGACATCGAAGCGCGGATGCTGGACGTCAAACGCCGCTATGGAGCCTACCCGCAGAAGAAATGGGATATCAACATGGGCTTGAAGCAGCATTTTGAAGAACTCACCGGGCAGGATATCTATTCTCTCGTTGAAAAAGACACCTATCGCCCAGAATGACCGATCACTGCGAATATCCAAAAGAAAACCGCCCCTTCGTGTGCTGTCACACCGAAGAGGCGGTTTGCATAATTTCCAGATGATTATCGTATCTGGAAAGTCTTATCCGTTCAATACCCGAGCTTTATCGTTACGATATTCGTAACACCCAACAGAGAATAATCATAAGAATATTGTACTTTAAACTGTGTTTTAATTTCATAGACGCTGCTTACGTCAATGCCCTTTGCTTCCAGATCATCAATTTTTATCGTGATCCATGTTCTCTTTGCATATTCAGATCCCGGCATACCCGCGGTGATGGTATAACTTTGAACCGGAATATCAACGCCATTCACTTTTGCAGTATGATTGGCATTATCAAACAATCCTGCTGTAACGATTTTGCTGCCGGGCTTTGTATCTTCAATATCCAGTACAACGTACAATTCATTTCCGCTTGTATGCGTTCTGTCTTTCAACAATGTCACTTTGATTCCGGCATCGTCTTTGACCAAAACTTCTTTTCGGTCGATCACTTGGCCTTCACATCCGGACAGCAACACTGCCATCATCATAATGGACAGCATCATCATAAACAGTCTTCTTGTACATTTCATTTTTGTTCTTCCTTTCTATCCTTTGTTGTTCCGTTCTTGTCATAGAGTACATAACTCTACGTTCACAAATCGATTATAGAGTTTATAACTCTATTTGTCAAGGCGCGCACAAAATCACCTTATACTATTTGTGCAAGGTGGTGGTTTTTGTGCGGTACAATGAGCGTATCCGGGAGATCCGGGAAGATAATTTTCTGACCCAGCAAAAGGTCGCTGACCTGCTGCACATCGGCCAGCGCACCTACTCGGACTATGAAAGCGGCAAGACCCGCATCCCCATCGACAATCTGCTCATTCTCGCAAAATTCTACAACGTCTCGATGGATTATCTCTCCGGTGCCAGCAACCAGAAAACCGAATATCCCAAAAAGTAAACCGCCCCTTCTTCCAACAATGGATGAAGAGGCGGTTTGGATCTTTATGCAGGTTTCAGGCGAGAGGCGGAACAGCCGTTACTCTTTGTTCTGCTTTTCCTGTTCCTCGCGGAGCTTTTGGATGCGCTTTTTCTCGCTCTCCACCCGGGGCCACGGCCACGAGAAGCCCTCGTTTTTTCGGCACCACTGCACCAGCGGGTAGAACGCAAAGGTCAGACCGAACACATACAGCAGCAGGTAGAGCACCGCGTCCAGCGTGATGAGGGCGTCCAGTGCGCCAACCACCGCCATCACAAAGCCTGCTTTCAAAAAGAACAGGCCGTTCTGACGGCAGTATTCTGCAAAATTTTCTGCTTTGACGGCACGGCGGCCCTGATCGCCCCAGACCCGGGGATTTTTCATGACCGAATAGCCGTAAAAGACCAGCATCAGGCCGCAGGTAAGCTGAAATCCAAAAAACATGGTGTACCTCGATTCTGTATGAACTTGCCTGCCCTCTCCGTCACCTCCGGTGACAGCTCCCCCCAACGGGAGAGCCAAGAACAGCGCGGAACATCGTTTCTGCCTTAATCTTCAAAGATCGGCTTCATGAAGGGCAGGAAATCGAGGGTCGCAAAGTAATCCCGCGGGGTCTCGGCACGGCGGATCAGGCGGTGGGAGCCGTCCTCGCAAAGCAGGACTTCGGCACTGCGGAGCTTGCCGTTGTAGTTGTAGCCCATGGCCGAGCCGTGCGCACCGGTGTCGTGGATGTAGACCAGATCGCCGATGTCGATCTGCGGCAGCATCCGGTCGATGGCAAACTTGTCGTTGTTCTCGCACAGGCCGCCGACCACATCGTACTTGTGGTCGCAGGGGGCATCCTCCTTGCCGAGGACGGTGATGTGGTGGTAAGCCCCGTACATGGCCGGGCGCATCAGGTTGGCAGCGCAAGCGTCCAGACCGATGTACTCTTTATAGATGTGCTTCTCGTGGATGGCCGTTGCCACCAGCGCACCGTAGGGACCGGTGGTAAAGCGGCCCATCTCGGTGAAGATGGCCACATCGCCCATGCCTGCCGGAACAAGGATCTCCTCAAACTTCTTGCGGACGCCCTCGCCGATGGCCATGATGTCGTTCTCGGTCTGGTCGGGGCGGTACGGGATGCCGACGCCGCCGGACAGATTGATGTAGCCGATGTGGACGCCGGTGGCTTTCTGGACACGGACGGCCAGCTGGAACAGGATGCCGGCCAGCTCGGGATAATAGGCGTCCGAAATGGTGTTGGAGGCAAGGAAGGCGTGGATGCCGAAATTCTTGGCACCCTTGGCGGCCAGCTTCTTGTAGCTCTCGATCATCTGTTCCTCGGTCATGCCGTACTTGGCATCGCCGGGCTTGTCCATGACCTGAAATCCCTCTTTGCTCTCGCCCAGCTGGAAGGTTCCGCCCGGGTTGTAGCGGCAGAAGATGTTCTCGGGCACACCGGCCACCCGCTCAAGGAACTCGACCATGGTGGCGTCGTCCAGATTGATGTAGGCACCCAGCTCGTAGGCCTTCTTCATGTCCTCCACCGGGGTCTGGTTGGAGGAGAACATGATGTCGCTGCCCTGAAAACCGCAGAGCTCGCTGAGCATCAGCTCCGTCAGAGAAGAGCAGTCCACCCCGCAGCCCTCTTCCTTGAGGATCTGCAGGATCACGGGGTTGGGCAGAGCCTTGACTGCAAAATATTCCTTGAAACCCTTGTTCCAGCTGAACGCCTTGTTGATCCGGCGGGCATTCTCGCGGATGCCTTTTTCGTCGTAAACGTGGAACGGGGTCGGCACATCCTGAAGGATCTCCTGTGCCTGCGCTTCGGTCAGAAATGGTTTCTTTTCCATAAATACATCCCTCTCATTTTATAATCACACCAGCCGCGCCAGTGTCGAAAGCAATTACAGCTTCAGATTCTCCCGGGTGGGGGTAAAGGTGGGGATCATCTTTTCCAGCTGATCCACCACGCCGTCGTCGTTGTGTTCGGCAGCTTTGGCCAGAGCCTGCAGCTGCTCATAGAACACGGCCAGATCAATGTTCCGGGGCGGAGCCACAAAGATCTTATTGTGCTCCGTGCGGCGCATCTTGTCCTGTTCTTCGTCCATCATCAGCTCTTCGTAGAGCTTTTCACCCGGACGGAGACCCACGATCTTGATCTCCATGTTCACGCCCGGCTCGTAGCCGTAGAAGCGGATCAGCTGCTTGGCAAGGTCGATGATCTTGACCGGCTCGCCCATATCCAGCACATAGATGCTGCCGCTTTCGGCCAATGCACCGGCCTGCAGCACCAGCTGCGCCGCCTCCGGGATAGTCATGAAATACCGCTCGATGTTGGCATCGGTCAGGGTGACGGGGCCGCCCTTTTTGATCTGGGATTCAAACAGCGGGATGACGCTGCCGTGGCTGCCCAGCACATTGCCAAAGCGGACGGCCACGCACTTCATCTCCGTGTTCCCCGCAAAGGTCTGAATCAGCATCTCGCAGATCCGCTTGGTGCAGCCCATGACGCTGGTGGGGTTGACCGCCTTATCGGTGGAAAGCTGAACCAGACGCTCGACGTTGTGCTCACTGGCACTGACCAGCAGGTTCTTGGTACCGAGGACGTTGTTCTTGACCGCCTCTGCCGGGCTGACTTCCATCAGCGGGACGTGTTTGTGCGCCGCCGCATGGAACACCACCGTCGGGTGATAGGTCTCAAACACTTCATCCAGTCGTTTTTTATCCCGGATGGAGCCGATCAGCACCGTCACCGGGATATCCCGGCCATACTTCTGCTGCAGTTCCATCTGAAGCTCATAGGCGCAGTTTTCATAGATATCAAAGATCAGCAGCTTGCCGGGGTGGAACTTCATCACCTGTCGGCAAAGCTCGCTGCCGATGCTGCCGCCGCCGCCTGTCACAAGGACGGTCTTGCCGGTCAGATAGCTGGAGATCTTGGCTGTGTCCAGCGTGACCTCCTCCCGGGAGAGGAAGTCGGCGGTGTTCAGCTCCCGGAATGCGCCCTGCTGGGGCGCATTGGCCCCCACCAGCTGCGGGTCGCTCAGGATCTGCACCGCGCAATGGGTGGACACGCACAGGTCAATGACGTGGTTCAGGCGGTTGCCTTTCAGCGTCGGGATGGCGATGATGATGCTGTGGATGCCGTACTTCTCGCACAGAGCCGGGATCTCTTCCAGCGTACCCTTGACCGGCACCCCGTGGATGGTCTGCCCCAGCTTGTTGGGGTCATCGTCCACCGCCACGACCGGATGCCCATAGAGCAGGTTGCTCTTGCAGACGTTGATGGCCCATGCACCGGCCTCGCCCGCACCCACGATCATCACCGGGCGGTTGGGATCCTTGCTGGCATTGCCCCGCATCCGTTCGCCGAGGGGATGGTTCAGGAAGAGCCGCCACGCCAGACGGCTACCGCCCACCAGCAGGAAGATAAAGACCGAGGCCATGGCGTTGGCCGAGTTGAACAGCACGCCGTGGATGAAGCAGCGGTTGACCCCATAGACGATGACGGTGGGAACCGCGATCGTTCCGGCCAGCCGGATCAGGTCGCGTTCGCCCGCATACTTCCACAGGATCGAGTACAGCCCGCCCACGAGGAAGCAGATCAGATAGACCGCCACGATCCACGGCAGATGGTGATACAGCAGGCTGAGATTGTGGGGCCACCAGATCTCTTCGTTGCCTGCACCGTCTGCGCGGAGCAGCAGGGCAAAGTAGAAACTGAACGCAACGATGGCCGCATCCAGCAGCACCAGCAATGCCCGGCGCGCATAGATCCTCAGCGCAGTTTTTTGATGTTCTTTCACAAAAAGTCCTCTTTTGTTTCGGCGCGGAGCCTGTCCGCCGCCATATTTGACAATGGCGTGGGCTTCCGGACTGCCCGGAGACCCTATTCCGCCATGATATCTCTTGTATTATACTCAATTCTTCTTCCGGTGTCCAGAAGATTCCGCATTCCCCGCATTTTTCATCGTTTTTTCCACCTTCCGCTCCTGCCGGAGGATCTCCCGGATCTCCTGCCCCAACCCCAGCGGCCACGCCGCTGCAAGATAGACCGCGCACATCCCGCTCCCGCCCAGCGCGATCGCGGCCAGCGGGAGAAGCCCGTTCCCCGCCAGAAGGCCGGAAAACCCCTGCCGGAGCAGGATCCCCGCCCCCGCCGAGAGCATCGCGGCCAACGCCGGTGCGCCCAGCCACCGCCCCACCAGCGGCTTCATGGCGCAGCAGCGAAGCAAACGGCCGGTGTTGGCCGCACAGGTATAGCAGGCCGACAGCAGGATCACCCCGAGGAAGCCTTTCATCCCGAACCGCGGCAGAAGCAGCATGACCCCGGCGATCCGGAACACGGAGTTCCAGACGCTGTACCGGAACTCTGCCCGCTGTTCTCCGATCCCTTTCATTGCCCCGTCCACCATGCTCTCGAGGGAGAGCAGCGGCAGCACCGGGCCTAAAACTTCCAGATAGAAGCCCGCTTCCTCGCTGCGGTAGAGCATCCGCGCCAGCGGCCTGCCCCAGACCCAGAAAGCTGCACCTGCCAAAGCAGAAAAGTACCCCGTCAGCCGGAGCATCCGGTCGAGCAGCTGCTGCAATCGGCGCGTCTCGCCCCGGATGTGCGCCTGTGTGATCTCCGGCATCAGCAAAACGGCCAGACTCCCCAGCAAGCCGAACGGAAACGTCAGCAGCGGCAGTGCCATACCTTTTAAACAGCCGTATTGGGTCACCGCCTCTTCCCTGCCGCCGAGTCCTTCTGCCGCCAGCCAGACCGTCAGGCAGGCGGGCACCAGCATATTTTCCGCCGTGTGGAGCGCGCTGGACAAGCAGCGTCCGCCCTCCACCGGCCACAGGATCTCCCAGAGCCTTCGGGTCGGCTCCTGCGGGTGGACCGCGCTCTGCCCGGCAAAGCACCGTGCCGCCTCCCGCCGGTAAAACAGCAGCATCACACTCGCCGAGACCGCCTCGCTGACGGCCGTTGCCGCCAGCACCGCTGCGCATTTTGTTCCCGCATCTGCCGCCTGCGCCCGCTCCAAGGCAAAGCAGATCACCGCCACGCGGACGATCTGCTCCCCCAGCTGGCTGACCACATTGGGTTCGACCCGCCGCCGGGCAATGAAGAACCCGCGCAGCACCGCCGAAACCGCCATCCACGGCAGACCAAAAGCCGCCATCCGGAGTGCCGCTGCGCCCCGGAGATCGCCCAGCCACCATTGCGCGGCCAGCCCCGCCAGCCCGAACTGTGCCCCCATCGCCGCCACTCCCAGCCCCAGCCCGGCGGCCAGCAGCCGCACCAGCATCCCGCGGGCCTCGGCCCGGCTGCGGCTGAACTCTTCCGCCATCAGACGGGTCGCCGCCACCGAAACGCCCGCCGTCGCCAATGTGACAAAGAGGGAGTAGACCGCCAGCACCAGCTGGTACAGCCCCATTCCCTCGCCGCCCAGCGCATACGCCAGATAGATCCGCAGCCCCATTCCGGCCAGCCGGAGCAGCACATCGGCCCCGGTCATGAGGGCTGCGTTTTTCAGATAGCTCTGCCGCATCCCGTGCTCCCCCTTCCCGGCTTTCCCGGTTCAGTGTATGCGGGCGGCAGCCGATTTTATGCCCGCAGCTGCCTTGCTTTTGAAAAGATGAGCTGCCGCGTGGGTTGTTTCCCTTCTGGTTTTATGGTATGATAAACTATGGTCACAAGGGCGGCAACGCCTTTTCATCAAATCACAAGGAGGAAGCGCACAGCCCGGCCTGCCCGTACCTGTGCGCAACGAGAGAATGAGCGAAGAATGTACCCATGACTGCTCCAGCTGCAGCGCAGCGTGTTCTTCCCGCAATGCAGCACCCCAGCACGATGCCCCCAACCCCAACAGCAGCGTCAAAAAGGTCATCGGCGTTGTGTCCGGCAAGGGCGGCGTCGGCAAAAGCATGACCAGCGCACTGCTGGCCTGCGCCATGGCGCGCCGCGGCTACCACTGCGGCATTCTGGACGCTGACATCACCGGCCCGTCCATCCCGAAGCTGTTTGGCATCCATGGCCGTGCCATGGCCGACGAAAAAGGCTGCTGGCCCATCCAGAGCCGGATGGGGATCGATGTGATGAGCATCAATCTGCTGGTGGAAAACGAAGAAGATCCCGTGGTCTGGCGCGGCCCGGTCATTGCCGGTGCCGTCAAGCAGTTCTGGACCGATGTGGTCTGGAAGGACGTGGACTTCCTGTTTGTCGATATGCCTCCGGGAACCGGCGATGTGCCGCTGACCGTCTTCCAGAGCCTGCCCGTGGACGGCATCGTGGTCGTCGCCAGCCCGCAGGAGCTGGTCAGCATGATCGTCGCCAAGGCCGTCAACATGGCTGAGATGATGAAGGTTCCCATGCTGGGCATCGTCGAGAACATGAGCTACATCGTCTGCCCCGACTGCGGCAAGCACATCAATGTGTTCGGCGACAGCCATGTGGACGAGGTCGCAGCCAAGCATCACCTGCCGGTTCTGGCCAAGTGCCCCATCGACCCGCAGCTGGCCGCGTTGTCCGACGCCGGCAGGATCGAGACCTACGGCGGCCAGTACCTTGAGGGTGCCGCCGACGCCTGCGAGAAACTGCTGAAGAAGTAATTTTCCTCCCCTATGTTCGGTTTTTTCCGTTCATGGGGGATTTTTTCTGAAATTGCTTTTTTTCTCCATCCATGATACAATACAGGTAGAAACATCCCCAAAAATCACGATTGGAGGTTTCTTCTATGAGTGTTTTGACAAAAGCAGAAGTTGAGTCCGTCATCCGGGAACTGCTTCTCAAATACCACGCCGAATACGCACTCCTGTTCGGCTCTTACGCGCGCGGCGAAGCCACACCGGAATCTGACATCGATGTGATCGTAGTCGGCGGAGCCTCCTTTCGCCCGAAGGATATTTTCACGTTCGGCGAGGAGCTGCGGCAGCGCACCAGCAAAGAGGTTGATGCCTTCGAGATCCGCGAAGTCAACGTCGGTACTCCGTTCTATGATACTGTTATGCGCGAAGGGGTGAAGATTGCTTGAAGAAATCGGACAAAGAACGGCTCAAAAAGATCGTATCGACTTGGGAAAGCCTGAAAGTTCAAATCGAACAGCATCACATTACCCCTGAACTTTTGCTGGAAGATGAGTTTTCTCAGTGGGCGGTTACCACACCGCTGTATAACATCGGGGAACAGGTCTACCAGCTGACGAGTGAGTTCAAACAGTCCTATCCGGAACAGCCATGGAACATGGTCGCTGGTCTGCGGCATCGGCTTGTCCACGATTACGATGGCATCAACTGGACGATCATTGTCGATGTGCTGTTCAACGATATGGATCCATTTATCCACTCTGTGCAGGAAATCCTCGCCGGAATGTAATGTAGCCGCTTCATCAAAAGTCCTTCTTATTCCAAGAATTCCCTACCGCGCAGAACTTTCAAAAAGCAAGGTTCTGCGCGGTTTTTGATATCTTTCTTCGTTTTATGAAGCATTTTCATGTTTTGTACAGTTTTTTTGAAAGATTTTCTGCGAGCATCCCCAATCTGTCCTCTTGTCAAATGGAGGGCAAAGCTTTATAATAACAAAGTGGTTCGGAGCATTGCTCCGGACGTACGATCGAAAGGAAGTACGGCCTGCGTTTCTGTCTGGGCGTTCCTGCTGTGCGGCGGAACATCCACAGCCCGGCAGAGCGGCCGCTGTGGTTCCATATCACGTAGAGAAAATGGGAAAAGGAGTATTCTATTATGCTGACAAATGAATACCTGAAGCGCGTTTATGCGGGTCTTGCCGAGCGCAATGCCAACGAGCCTGAGTTCCTGCAGGCAGTCCGCGAGGTTCTGGAGAGCATCCAGCCCGTCGTGGAGAAGCACCCCGAGTACGAGAAGGCCGGTCTGATCGAGCGGCTGGTCGAGCCGGAGCGCATCATCTCCTTCCGTGTGCCTTGGGTCGATGACGAGGGCAAGGTGCAGGTCAACCGCGGCTACCGCGTTCAGTTCAACAGTGCCATCGGCCCCTACAAGGGTGGCCTGCGTTTCCATCCTTCCGTCAATCAGGGCATCCTGAAGTTCCTGGGCTTCGAGCAGATCTTCAAGAACAGCCTGACCACCCTGCCCATGGGCGGCGGCAAGGGCGGCTCCGACTTCAACCCCAAGGGCAAGAGCGATATGGAAGTCATGCGCTTCTGCCAGAGCTTCATGACCGAGCTGTACCGTCACATCGGCCAGTTCGTGGACTGCCCCGCCGGTGATATCGGCGTCGGCGGCCGTGAGGTCGGCTATCTGTTTGGCCAGTACAAGCGGCTGACCAACAGCTTCCAGGGCGGCATGATTACCGGCAAGGGTCTGACCTTCGGCGGCTCTCTGGCCCGTACCGAGGCTACCGGTTACGGCCTGTGCTACTTCACCGCCGAGGCTCTGAAGTGTATGCGCAACGACAGCTTTGCCGGCAAGACCGTGGTGATCTCCGGCTCCGGCAACGTCGCCATCTATGCCTGCGAGAAGGCCACCCAGCTGGGCGGCAAGGTCGTCACCATGTCCGACTCCAACGGCTATGTCTACGACCCCAACGGCATTGATCTGGCCTATGTCAAGGATCTGAAGGAAGTCCGCCGCGGCCGCATCAAGGAGTACGCCGACACCCACGCCGGTGCAACCTATGTTGCCGATTGCTCCAAGGTCTGGACGGTGCCCTGCGACATCGCCCTGCCCTGCGCGACCCAGAACGAGATCAACAAGGAGTCCGCTGAGGCTCTGGTCAAGAATGGCTGCACCGTCGTCTGCGAGGGTGCCAATATGCCCAGCACGCCGGAGGCCATCGAAGTCTATCTGGCAAACGGTGTTCTGTACGGACCCGCCAAGGCTGCCAACGCAGGCGGCGTGGCTACCTCCGGCCTCGAGATGAGCCAGAACTCCGAGCGTCTGAGCTGGACCTTTGCAGAAGTCGATGCCAAGCTGAATGGCATCATGGAAGGCATCTTCCACGCCAGCTACGACGCTTCTGTGGCGGCCGGTTCCGAGGGCAACCTGATGGTCGGTGCAAACTGCGCCGGTTTCCTGAAGGTCGCCACCGCAATGATGGCACAGGGCATCACCTACTAAGATCGGATTTTTCAAGAGCTGTGCTTCGTATGGGGCACAGCTCTTTTTGTATACTCCCCGCATCTTTCGTCCATACTGTCCTCAGTACAAGAAAAGAGGGATCCTGCATGGATGAGAGAATGTTTTGTTTTCAATGTGAGCAGGCCGCTAACTGCACCGCCTGTACCGGAAACGCCGGTGTCTGCGGCAAATCCGCCGAAACTGCGGCAGCACAGGACGAGCTGACCGGTGCGCTCATCGGCTTTGCCGCGCAATTGCTGACCAGCGGTCGGCCCATTCTGCCGCAGCAGGCGCGGCTGTTGTTCGAGGGGCTGTTCACCACCATCACCAACGTCAATTTTGACCCGGAGACCGTCGCCCAGCTGACCGAGAAGGTCCGCACCGCCAAGCAGGAGGTGCTTCTGGCCGCGCCCATCGTACCGGAACCGGCCGAGGATTATGATATGGCTCAGCTCTGGCATGACCCGGACGAAGACCGGCGGAGCCTGCGCTCCTTTGTTCTGTTCGGTCTGCGCGGTATGGCGGCGTATGCCTATCATGCGCAGGTGACAGGCTATACCGATGGCGACATCAACCGTTTTTTCTGCACTGCTCTGCACGATTTAGCCCATGAGACGGACAAGGAAAAGCTGTTTCAGCTGGTACACGACACCGGCATGATGGCTTACCGGGTCATGGAGTTGCTGGACAAAGCGAACACCGGCACTTTCGGCGAGCCGGAGCCGGTGGAAGTGCCGCTCACCATCGAGAAAGGCCCGTTTATCGTCATTTCCGGCCACGACCTCTACGATATGAAGCGGCTGCTGGAACAGACCGAGGGCAAGGGCATCAATATTTATACCCACTCGGAGATGCTGCCGGCCCACGGCTACCCGGAGCTGAAAAAGCGGTTCCCACATCTGAAAGGCAACTTCGGCACCGCGTGGCAGAACCAGCAGCGGGAATTTGAGGACATCCCCGCGCCCATCCTCTTCACCACCAACTGCATCATGCCGCTGCGCGCGAGCTATTCCGACCGGGTCTACACGACCTCGGTCGTCTCCTATCCGGGCATCCAGCACATTGGCGAAGACCGGGATTTCTCCCCTGTCATCGCAAAAGCTCTCGAGCTGGGCGGCTATCCGGAAGACACCCTCATGCCCGGCATGAACGGTGGCAAATCGGTCGTGACCGGCTTCGCCCACCACGCCGTGCTGGAACACGCCGGTGAAATCGTTGAAGCAGTCAAGGCCGGGAAGATACGGCACTTCTTCCTGATTGGCGGCTGCGATGGCACCCGGCCCAGCCGCCGCTACTACACCGAGTTTGCCAAGCTGACGCCGCCGGATACGGTCATTCTGACGCTGGCCTGCGGAAAGTTCCGGCTCAACGACCTGCCGCTGGGCACCGTTGCCGGCCTGCCCCGCATCCTCGACGTCGGCCAGTGCAACGACGCGTACAGTGCGATCCGGATCGCGCTGGCGTTGGCGGATGCCTTCGGCTGTTCGGTCAACGAGCTGCCCCTCTCCCTCATTCTCTGCTGGTTCGAGCAGAAGGCCGTCTGTATCCTGATGGCGTTGCTGGCTCTCGGCATCCGGAACATCCGGCTCGGGCCGACCCTGCCCGCCTTCCTCTCGCCGAGCGTGGCCGCCGCACTGCAACAAAAATACAACCTCATGCCCATCACCACGCCGGAAGAAGACCTCGCCGCATGTCTTGGAACACAGAGCTGAAAAAGCAGGCTTCTTTTCCGCGAAAAATCTCCCACACGCTCCCACACGAAAGAAAAGTCACACTCTCTCCTATCGTTCGTGTGTGTTTTTCACAAGAAGAAGTTTCTGCGGATATAAACGTTTGGTGCAACTGTCACTTGAAGATTTTTCAGTGTTCAGTATAATAGTTCTATCGGAACAACGGCGTTCCAGCAGGGTCAAAGTGACTCTTCTGGAACGCCGTTTCTTTTTGTTTCGGGCTGCGGGGCGGAATGTGCCGCCCGCAGACGTACAGAGGATTTCAGAAATAAGGATGGGAAATGTCAATGGATCAATTTACAGAACAGAAATCGCCCATCGGCCTGTATGACCCCCACTTTGAGCACGACGCCTGCGGCATCGGTGCCGTGGTGGACATCAAAGGCCGCAAGAGCCACCAGACCGTCAGCGATGCCTTGTCCATCGTCGAGCAGCTGGAGCACCGCGCCGGCAAGGATGCCGAGGGCAAGACCGGCGACGGCGTCGGCATCATGCTGCAGATCAGCCACAAGTTTTTCTCGAAGATCGCCGATGAGATGAACATCCGCATCGGCAACGAGCGCGAATACGGCGTGGGTATGTTCTTCTTCCCGCAGAACGAGCATCTGCGGGCACAGGCCATGAAGCTGTTTGAGCTGGTGACCCGCAAGGAAGGGCTGGAGTTTCTGGCATGGCGCAAAGTGCCGGTCAACCCGGACGCCGTGGGGCAGAAAGCCCGCGATTGTATGCCCGCCATCTGGCAGTGCTTCATCAAAAAGCCTGCCAAGGTAAGCAAAGGCATCGACTTTGACCGCAAGCTCTACATCGTCCGCCGGGTCTTTGAGCAGGCCAGCAACGGCACCTATGTGCCCAGCCTGTCCAGCCGCACCATCGTGTACAAGGGAATGTTCCTCGTCCACGATCTGCGCCTGTTCTACGCCGACCTGCAGGATCCCGACTATGAATCCGCCATCGGCATGGTACACAGCCGCTTCTCCACCAAC
>ERZ869979.299-NODE-299-length-15180-cov-7.525392_pt1 | contig 15180 bp, 14 predicted proteins | sample MGYA00521269_ERZ869979 | MGnify/ENA primary metagenome ERZ869979 (study PRJEB32232, sample SAMN07284974) | human gut metagenome | biome: human-associated habitat; material: feces | host: Homo sapiens | place: Tanzania | collected 2014-04-05 ... | reverse complement strand
GATGGATGAATGTCCGACGCTGGGGCAAATCGCGGTAAACAGCCCGTTTGTTTTGGATAACTTAAATCGGCTCCGTGAGTCGAAGCAGTATGAACGCAGCAGCAATGTTTGATAGATTGCTATAAGCGGGTATTGCTCTGCATCTTTTTTCAAAAGGAGTCCTCGTGGAAACACAAATGAAACTGGAGCATAAGATCGAGCTTCGATGGCTGATCCTATTTGCTCTCCCAACTATTTTTTCTAACATTTTTGGAAATCTATATACTGTGGCAGACGGCATCTTCGTTGCCCGCTTTGTGGACACGGATGCGCTGTCCGCCATAAATATTTCTATGCCGATGGCCTACATTGCCTCGGCGTTGGGAATGATGTTCGGCACCGGTGGAAATGCCCTGATTGCGAAAAAAATCGGTGAGGGAAAGCAACAAGAAGCTCTTGAAGATTTTTCTCTGCTGATGGCGGTTGCTTTTCTATTCAGCTTGGTGTTATCTGCCCTACTCTGCGCCTTTTTGACACTGGAAAGGACCTTCTATGAATTTTTTGAAATCGATTTTTGAAAAGAAAGAGCCGTGGGTCGAATTTGAAACACTGTACTCCACCCAGCGGCTGGAGCGTTTGCGGATCTTTATGGCGGAAAACAATATTCCCTACAAGGTGCGGGCGGCACTGCTTCCGGTTCCGCTGAACACGCCAATGCCTACCGGAGCAATGACTCAGTCATTGTGGTACATTGCAGTTCGCTCCGGGGATGTCCACCGGGTGCAGCATTATCTTCGCACAGAAAGGGATAACTAAGATGGAACAGTTATCGGCACGTCTGCTGTTAACGGCTGGCATCCTGCTGCTGATCGCAGGGGGGATTTTCGCCATTCTCCAAGTATGGCTCTATACCGGCCTTCTCTGGGCGGGTGCGTTTGGATGCCTGATGGCAGCTCTGAACTTTCGGGATTCCAAAAACGACGGCGGCTAAAGCACATGGCATCTCCGCTAGACATTTCTACCGGCTGGAATCCTTGCCGGTTGAGGTTGGCCACCCTTCTTCAAACCCTTTTCAGGTCAGCATAAAAGCAAAACGCCCTGCCGGGATACGGCAGGACGTTTTGCTTTTATGGAGCGAAGCAACCCAAATCCGAACCATTGCCCTCTGGGGCATCTTTGGCGGCAATCTCATCAAAAGTGATGGTTTTTGTGCCGTCTTTGTAATTGAACGTAATCAAAACTTTTTCATCATAGAGATAAACGGCGTTCACGAACGTGTTGATAAGCGTTTCCCGGTGGCTTTTCACGTTCGGGTCGAGCTTGCGGAAGTTGGTGAGCCAAAATTTCACAAATTCTGCACTGACCTTCGGCTTTGCCAGCTTTTCTTCCGCGATGCGGATTTCCAGTTCCTTCTGCTGGGCTTCCAATTTTTCCAAGCGTCCTTTGGTCGAGCTGGTCAGGATGCCCTCTTGAATCGCATTTAGAAGATTCTCGATGCCCCGCTCAATGTCCTTCATCTGCTTTTCCAGCAAGGGCAGCACTGTGTTCTCCTGTTCTTGAAGAATCATCACTGCATCCACGATAGACCGGATGCAGTCATCGTCACGAATCATCTTCATGGTTTCGTTGACTACCAAATCCTCCAGCCATTCCTTGCGGACGGTCTTTTTCTTGCAGGTTTTGGTTCGCTTGGCATTAGCACACTTATAATAATGGTGGACATTCTTGTTTTGGCTCGTGCCGCACTCGCCGAACATCATCGCACCGCACATTCCACAGAACAGCTTGGTCGTCAGCAAATAATCGTCCTCCGCTTTGTGCCGAGCCGGAGCGCGGCGGTTCTTGGCGATTTTGTCCTGCACACTATCGAACAGTTCTTTCTCGATGATAACCGGGATGCTGTCCGGCATCACAATATCCTTAAAACGGTTCTCGCCGATATAGCGGCGGTTTGTCAGCAAGGTTTGAATGCTGTTATAGGTGAACTTCTGGTTGCGATTGGTGGTGACACCACTGTCATTTAGCCAGTTCATCAGCTCCTTCATGGTCGCGCCATCGTTGTACCGCTGAAAGGCTTCCACCACAAAGGGAGCTTTCAAAGGATCAATCTGGAAGAACTTTTCCTCGTCTACCGTATAGCCAATGGGAATCGTGCCGCCGTTGTACTTGCCTTTCAAAACATTCTCGGTCATGCCGCGCACAACTTTTTCAGAAAGTTCTGCCGAGTAGTATTCAGCCATGCCGGTGAGCATACTCTTGACCATGATACCCGCCGGGCCTTCTGAAATCGGCTCAGTGGCCGATACCAGCTTGACATGGTTTCGCTCCAACTGGTACTCATAGTGTGCAGAATCGTAACGGTTACGGGCAAAGCGGTCGAGTTTCCAGACCAGCACAATGTCAAACAACCGCTTTTCACTGTCCTTGATCATCTGCTGGAAATCCGGGCGGTTGTCGGTTTTAGCGGAAAGGGCACGGTCAATGTAGTGCTTGACCACGGTGATGCCGTTCTTTTCCGCATAGGCAGTGCATTCCCGAATCTGACCTTCGATGGATTCTTCGCGCTGATTGTCGCTGGAATAGCGGGCGTAGATTACGGCGGTCATGGCAGGCACCTCCATTTATACGTCATTGAACGGCAATACGTTCATCAAAGCAGTAATTCGTATAATGTATATACCACATTTTGTGTGAGAATGCAAGATAAAATTTTATCATTTGCAAATTTGGGGACGCACATGGCTGCGTCCTTTTTTCTATTGGCATTGTCAGTTGCGAAGTGAAATCTACCAGATACGAACTTTCTCTTGCTGCCCCGATTTTACCGTGCTATTTTCATGCAGCTAAATGTGAAAACGATACCACGGAAAGTGAAGGAAACTATGAAGCGGTTAAAACGATTGATCTGTTTGTGTCTGGCAGGCTCCTTTATGGCACTGACCGCATTTGCAGCACCAGCCAACGCAATCCAGACACTCCCCACCCTTGAGCCCTCATCGGATGCAGTTTCCGTTGTGGATGAGATAACAGCGGATGATTGGTTCGATGATCTCAGCACTTCCTTTGAGCAGGAGACTTCCTCCACAGAAAGCAGCTGGGATGATATCTTTGCCGATGACATCTGGTCGGACGAAGAAATTTTCGAGGATGATTCGGATATTTCGGACGATTGGGAATATGGCACCACAGACTTTGTGGAGTTCGCCGAGGAAACCGACTTGGATGATCTGCTGGATATTGACGAAGAGCAGACCTCACTGGACGAGCTGCTCTCGCAAGCTGAGTCCGATGCGTACGATCTTCTGCCGATTGATTCTGCACCTTCATCGACCATTGGCGGCAGACTGGATGGTGACTACGCCTATATTTCAGATGTAGGATTGGTCAGTGACCCCAGCACCGATTCCGGCTATGCAATCTCCACTGGAACGAGTCCGTGGGATGAAAACAGCACTACACCGGGCAACGATGCCACGGAGAACGACAATATCGTTCGCAGTTTTGACATTGTAAATTATACGACATGGTTCCGCAGCAAAGTCCGGGCAGGTGCTCCTTACAGTGCGTATGAGACCGGAACGCTCTGCTTTGAATTTGTTCTGCCGGGCGATTCATCCACGATTCAGTTTGAAGAAAGCTCAATGGGTTGGCTCACGGCCAAAAAAGAAGCTGCCTACGAAATCACCGCAGGCATCTATGACGGAAAGCCCTGCCAGATCCTGCGGGGCAGTTATTTATGGGAACCTAGTGTAGATAATCCCTCTGCCATTGGCGAAAGCTATCAGGAGCTGAACATTGCCCTTCGTGTGCTGGCCATGCGCAACGGAGAGATCGTGCAGCCGCTGTTCACCTATTGGCTGGAATTCAACGACGTGCCGGATGCTGGAATCGTGACCGGAAGTGACCAGCTTTGCACGGAGCATCTGGAGCCAGAATACAAAACCATCACTCCACCGGTGATCACCGTGACCGCCACACCGCGCTACAACATCCAACTGAAAGCGGCCGATACTCGTGCTTCTTACATCAGCAGTTTTGATTTTTCCACCGGCAATTCCTACGCCATGAATCCGAATGCCGGCGATGTCTACGGACGTATCAGCGTGATCGGCATCACCATCCAGTTGATGGGCAAGGATGCAGAACACGGTCTGCGCGGCTGTGAACTGCCGGATGGCAACGCACTGTCCTTTACGTTGAATCTCTCTGACGAATATCTGGGCAACGATGGGCGTATCCACGATACCACAGACACCTATACTCCGCTGGTATGGAGTCTGGAAGGCAACGATAAAAACGACCACACGAAACATCAGTACGATGGACGTGAAATCACCGGAAAATACAAGCTGGCCGCAGGCGGCGCACCGTTCAATGTGCTGGACGGTTACACTTATTCCAGCTGCGCAGATGGCGGCGCTTGGACAGGCGAACAGTCCGGAAGCACAGTCAATATCACGGTCAGCGACTATAAAATCGACCTGAACCAGCTGCCCTATACGGATGCCAACACCAATGCCAGCCGGGTGGTCTACTATGACCCTGCCACCGTTAAAAACTACTGGGACATCCAGACCGCCTGTTTTTCTGCCGGTGAATTGTGGGTGGTGCAGCCCTTCTTCACCAAAGACGGCAAGTATGTTGTGGATGAATTTGGTACTGGCACGTTCAATCTGACCATTACAGACAGTTATTTGCACATCACCACGGCCAGCGGCCAAACTGCTTGGGATCAGGAAAAAACAACGGATGACCAGCTGGTTCTCCCCTATGAGTTGGAAAAGCCCGGCGATATCGACCATTCTGTGACCTACCAGAAATACGGCGAGGTCAGCTACGGCAGTGCGTTGACCGATGGCAGCTACGAGGACGGCAAGGACTGGATCGTGGCTGGAGGACAGCTTGGCATTCAGGCCATGCTGAAGCACAACACAGCAGAGGGCATGAACACCGGCACAGCGTACGATGATCTGGTCAAGTTCGACGATGCCTTCTTTGAGATTGAAGGCATCCAGACCGGCAGCAGTGCCGGTCTGGAAAACATGACTCAGACCTTCCTCTACGGCGCAAAACCGAATGGAAGCGGCTGGAATCATGCTGGGCTGAAGCCGGGAGACGTTGGTTATGATGATGAAATGATCAACGCCACCGCTGATGACCTGATCTTCTTTACCTCCTTGGAAGCGTTGAAAGCCGCCGGGTATACCTGTGTGGCAGTTCTGTGGGAAGCACGCGGCGTAGCCTCCCCGCAGTCTACCAACTGTTACTTCTCCCTGCAAGGCCATGTTGCGGATACGGCACAGGCAAACTGCGTTTATATGGTAACGCACTCGGCACAGGCATGGAACAAAGCCAATGTGCAGGCCGCTGCCGCCGAATATTTTGGTGTAGATGCTGCGGCATTGACCGATGACCAGTATGCTGAATATATGAAAACCGCCTTTCCCAGCCGGGCGGACGGTAAGCAGCTCTCCTATGAGAAAGACTATCCGGCTGCTTTCTGGGTGAACAATGCAGAGACGGACAGCGGTCTTTCCAGCTATATCAAATCCGAATATGACGCTGACGGTTATACAGGCGGCTCCGCAGGTGTGAGCCACGGTGACTCCTGCCTTGTGGTGCCTTATGTGACCCAAATCACCAAAAAACCAATGCAGACTACCAGCAGCGGTGCGGAGAAGCTCTCCTATGATATGGACGCCAACCAGCGCGTTGCAGATTACGCTCTGCACCTTTCCGTTCTGCGCACCGCTGGGGAATCCAACACCGAGGGTGCACAGATTATCACCGACCTGTACCTTGAAGATACCCTTCCGCAGGGGCTGACCTACATTCCGGGTTCTGCTTACTGGGGTGGAACCTACCAGCAGACAGCAGAAGGCCAGCAGGGAACGATTTCGGGCGGCACTGCCATGGAGCCAGAGATTACGGAAAACGGCGATGGCACCACCACGCTGCACTGGATTCTGGAAAATGTGACCGTTACAAATGAAGAGGTTACGGTTTTTGATTCCATCTACTACTCCTGCAAGATCGGCACCCCCAAAAATGAAGATACTGATGTCAAAAACAACGACCAGCTTCTGAATCAGGCAATTATCTGGGGCAGTAACGAACAAAAGCGTGATTTTACAGCTGCGAACGGAAATCTGGCAGAAATGAGTATTCAAGTCAGCAAGAACAATGCGGTCAGCTTGTCCAAAACAACTACCACTCCCTTTGTAGAGCAGGGCGACCCGATCCAATTCACCCTGAGCATCGGGAACAATGCTGCCAATACCATGAATATGATTGCAGTGGACAGCCTGCCCTACAATGGAGATGAAGCAGGTTCTTACTTCAACGGAGAATGCTTGGTTACCAGTCTGACGGTTCAGACACCCGGCTTGCTGGACAAAATCACCCTTTACTACACCACCGCCGAATCCGAACGTGGAAAGACCAGCGCAGATTATGGTTTTGCAGATTTTGAAGACAGTTCTATCTGGAAAACGTTGGATGTAGACTCTGTGACTGGAGAGGTTACTCTGCCAGAGGAAGCTTTTGCACCGGTCATCCTTGCGGCGGTGGGTGCACTGCCCAGCCATCAGACGCTCAAAATCGACCTGACGATGGAACTGCCCTATGGACAGGTCGGCGACAAGGTCATCAACCGCCTTTCCTGCGGCGACCTTGAAACTGGAACGACTGTTGAGGTCACCGGCGAGCCGCCCTACACCGGGCTGCACCTGCCGGGTGGTGCGAAGATGCTGATTTCGGCTCTGCTGCTGGCCCTGCCGTTGGTCGGAACGGAGACCATTCGCCGCAGAAAGCGTGGCAGCCGATGAAACTGCAGTGGACAGAAGACTTGTTCTTTCTCGCCCTGAAATTGGCCTTGATCGGCCTTGTATTGGCCGTCATGCTGCTGTGGGTGTTCGGGGTGGTGCGCTGCACCGACAACGCCATGTCTCCTGCCTGCAAAGACGGCGACCTTGTGCTGTTTGACCGCATGGCAGATGACTATCTGGAGCGGGAACTTGTGGTTCTGGAAGTCAACGGCAAAACCCAGATCCGCCGTATCGTGGCGGTTCCGGGCGACACGGTAGAAGTTACCGAAGAAGGGTTATTCCTCAACGGATACCGCCAGCAGGAAGCCGACATCACCACCGACACCCTGCCCTACGAAGAGGGCATCCGCTACCCGGAGACGCTGAAAGCGGGCGAATATTTTGTGCTGGCCGACCACCGCACCAATGCGGAGGACAGCCGCATCTACGGCCTTGTGACAAAAAAAGAGATCAAAGGTACTGTTATTACTCTTCTGCGCCGCAGAGGGTTTTAACCATACAAAATGATGAAAGAAAAGAGAGGGTAAATAATGAAACTGATGAAGAAAATGATCGCGGCTCTGACCCTGACCGGTCTGCTGGCTGCAAGCCTTGGCCTGTCTGCTTTTGCAGATGATGCCGCCAATGTGGCAACGCTCACTGAGCAGCAGGTCACCAAGCACCTTGTGATGGCCGAAAGTCTGGATGTTCCTGATGCAGAGTTTTCTTTCGCAGTAACTGCTGTCACCGCAGATGCACCGGCTGTGACCATCGGCAGCATTTCTTACAGCAGTGCAGATGACAAGGGAACCCTTTCCACTGAGGGCGTTTACACCGTGGATAAAAGTGCTGATATCACTTTCGGCACCTTTCCTCACGCAGGCACTTATGAGTACACCGTAACGGAAACCACTGGCAGTGCAGAGGGCATCACATACGACAGCACCAGCTACACCATGACAGTCTACGTTGCCAATGGCAGCGATGGTGCTTTGGCGGTTCAGCGCATTATCGTGGAGGCTGACAATGGCAAGCAGTACGAACTTTCCTTCACCAATACCTACTGCAAAAACGGCAGTCTGACCATTACCAAGAACACTGAGGGCGATCTGGCCGATAAGACCAAGGACTTTGCGTTCACCATCACCTTTATCAAGTCCGGCACCGAGAGTGACAGCGTTACCTCTTATACCGGTAAGATCGGCGAAGAGCCCATTGAATGCACTATCGGTCAGGAAACCTCCTTCTACCTGCACGATGGCGAGAGCCTTGTCTTTGATGATCTGCCCGTTGGTACCCGCTATGTCGTCACCGAAGTTGCCGCCGCAGATGGCTACACTCCCAGTGTGAGCGTCATTGAAAATGGTGTTCAGACCGTCACCAACAACACCACCGCCGAAGCAAACGCACTGTCCACGGCAAATGCCGGCTTCAGCAATCTGGTGGGCGAAAAGGAAAACAGCGTTGTGTTCACCAATACTTGCGGCGATGCGCCTGCAACCGGTCTGGTGCTGAAGAACCTGCCCTTCCTGCTGCTCATCGTTCTGCCCGCACTGGCTCTGATCCTGCCGGTGGCTGCAAAGTCCCGCATGAAGAAGCGGAACCACTAATGCACTTTGTACTTCGGCTGCTGGACACCCTTTTGGATGTTCTCATTGTTCTGTTTGTACTGGCTGCTGCCGGTCTTGGGGCGTATGCCCTGTGGGATAACCAGAACATCTACCAAAATGCGGATGCCGCAGTCTATGCGGTCTACCGCCCTGCCGAAGAGGAAGCCAGCGGAGAAGATGGGCTGGCCGAACTGCGTGCTGTGAACCCGGATGTCGTGGCATGGCTTCAGGTCGATGACACCCAGATCAACTACCCTGTTGTGCAGGGCGAGGACAACAACCGGTATGTCAATACTGATGCCGCCGGGGATTACTCCCTCTCCGGCAGCATCTTTCTGGACTACCGCAACAAAGCCGATTTTTCCAGCCGCAACAGCATCCTGTACGGACACCACATGGCAAAAGGCACCATGTTCGGCCAGTTGGACGAATACCGTGACCGCAGCTTTTTTGATTCACACCGCACCGGCTCGCTCTATTACAATGGCACATGGTACAGCATCACGTTTTTCGCATTTTTGCAGGCAGATGCGTATAACACCATGCTGTACGACCCCGGTCTGACACAAAGCGGCAGCAGCGAAGCATTCTGCGATTATCTGCGCCGCCATGCACAGTATTTTGAAGCCCCCGACATTTCCCCGGAAGCACGATTTATTACGTTATCCACCTGCCGTTCCAACGGTGCTGCCAATGGCCGGTATCTGCTGGTCGGCATCCTGCACAAAACAACCTGAAACAGTAAAGGACAATTTTTTATGAACCTCACTCCCATTAAAATGCCCGCTGCTTACGCAGCAATCTCGGAAGAAGAGCTGTGTTATCTTCAGGGCGGTTCTGATAATGACGCATGGACGACTATCCTGAACATCGGCAAAACGTTCAGCTACATTGCCTACATCTTTGCCGGCATGAGTTCCATTATCAACAATGTCAACACCATCAATAATGCATTCATCAATCTGAACGATATCCTTTCGCAGTTCGGGAGCTGATCCGGCTCCGTTTTTTGTAAAGCCATCCTCATAATGATTCCCATATAAAATGACCCAGAGCTATTTGCAAACAAGCTCTGGGTCATCCCTGTTATTGTGGAATTGGGAGCATGATGTTCAGGGTAAAAGTATCTTGTTCGAGCTTTGCGGTCAACTGACCGTTGTACTTTTCCACAATCTCCCGGATGCTTCGGGTTCCGTATCCGTGCTCTGCTTTTTCTGCTTTGGTCGTGACCGGAAGCCCCTGTTCAAAGTTGAGCGCATGGTCGCAGTAATTGCGCAGGCAGAGCAGTGCAAGTCCCCCTTTGCGGCGGATATTGATGGAAAGAAACCGTTTTTCCATCTCCGGAATAGCGGTCAGGCATTCCACAGCGTTATCCAATGCGTTGCCTAGCAGGATGTAAAGATCGAAGGCATCCATAAATTCCAGTGCCTTGCCGTCCGCCATGCAAGTCCATTGAATGCCGCGCTGCTCGCAGCTGTTCCATGTTTTGCTGAGCAGGGCATCCAGCGTATTATTTCCGGTGTTGATGGAGGTATCATACCGGGTCACCGCCGTCCGCATTTCCTGCAAAAGCTGCTGGCTCTGCACGGTGCCGCCTTCCTGCTGCAAAGCGGCGATCATGTGCTTCAGGTCATGGCATTTATGACGGATGGTTTCTACCGATTCCTGAAACAGTACAAACTGTTGATATTGTTGCTGCCGCAGCTGGCTTTCCATGGCCAGTTCCCGGCGGTAGCGGCTCTGGCGGAAGATCAGAACCTGCGCAATCAGAAGCGAGGCTGACAGCAGCATATCATACAGAAGTATAATGCGGAGCAGCCTGGTTTCGGCACCGGTAAAGCCAACGCTTGCCAATGTGCCAAGGGCGCGGCCAATAAACAGCACGGCGATCATATATCCCCATGCAGCCCGGCAGCTTTTCGGTTCCGTCTCTTTGGACAGAATTTGTTTTGCAAGCAGACGGTAGAACAGCAGACTGTAAAGAATAAGGATCAGCAGCTCCAGCCAGAAATCCTCCGGGATATGGGGCAACCTGCCGCGATGCGCAGACGCCGGGCGAAAAAACACAAAGATGGTATAGGCAAGGTCTTGCGTCAGATAGGCGCAGGCTGCACAGTAAGCGGCGCGCAGCAAATCAATGTCGCAGCAGACCGCAAAGAATGCGGTAACGACCAGAAGATACAGCAGCATCTCTACACCGGAAGCAACCGCGATGGCGGACTCTGTCCCCGCAGAAAGCTGCCGTGCCGCAACTGATGCCCAGCTATGAAATGCCGACAGCGGTATTGCACACAAAAGGCAGAAAACTGCGGAGGTGCCCAATCGGACAGAAAAGTTTTTGCGCTTGGGCAGCGGCTTCATAAAGAACGCAGCCACACAAAGGTAGCACTGCAACAGTCCGGGTGTGAAAATATAGGAAAGCATTACAAATTTCCCTCTCCGGCGCAGTACTCCGCAAGCGCCTGCACAAAGTTTTTGTAGTAGGTCCGGCTCATGGGAAGTGCCCGCTCTCCCAGAAAAACACTGCTTCTATCATACCCGGTCACATAATGCAGATTGACAAGGTATGCCTGATGGCACCGTGCAAAGCCGGAATCCGTCAATTCCTGTGCCAGCTTTCCCAGCGATTGGATCCCGGTGGTATAAAGCATCTGTTGTTTCGTGTGGTAGCAAAGAGTGTGATCCTGCACTTCCACGTAGAATATCTGTTCCGGCAACAGTTTGATCTGCCCCTCCCGGCTGCTGATCAGGATCGGTCTGTGCTGCCGGAATGCCAAAATTTCGCAAACCTGATCCAGCTTTGCGGCAAACGCATAATACTGAACCGGCTTCAGCACATAATCCAGCGCACGGACAGAATAACCTTCAATGGCATATTGCGTCAATGCCGTGATAAAAATGATCAGCACATCCGGATCAGCCTTCCGAATCTGCCGGGCGGTGTCCATGCCATTCAAGAGCGGCATTTCAATATCCAGCAGGATCAGGTCCCATATTGGGCGGTAGCCGGCAACAAACTCCATTCCATCCTTAAAACGAGAATATCGGACTTGTACGGAATGCTCTGCTTCATAGCGTTCCAGATATGTCTGCAAAACAGCGCTGTTTGCGTCCTGATCCTCTACAATGGCAACACGCATGAAACCCCTCGCTTCCCCTAAATAATATCCATTATAGCATAATACCGCAAAATTGTGAATCATAGAGCAAAAGGCCGACAGGCTCTCTGCAACATAAAAAAGCTGATCTTTGAAAGGAGCGTTTTCTATGGCATTTTCAGACTCTTATGCGTGGGCCGGCACTGCGCTTTTGTTGTTGGAACTATTCCATTTTGGTATGCAGCGCAAATTGTATGATCAGCGTACCCGGCTGTTTATACTGTTGCTCTGTACCTCACTGCTCATCTGCATCAGCAGCATCGTGCTGACCAGACGGATTTTGGCGGGCTGCGTAGCAGAGCCTCTGGCGCAAGTTATGGCTGCTGTTACTTATTTTGCACAACTTGTCATGCCCTATCTGTTGTTCCGCATGAACTTTCAATTTGCACGAAAGTCCTCACATTTTAGCATCCGGCTTGCTGCTGCACTTTTTGCGGGAAGCAGTCTGGCCGCACTCAGCAACCCGTGGACCGAAATCATTTCCTACCCCGGACAAGATGGGCTACTTCATGTTGGAAAAGGGTATCCCTTTTTTGTTTGGGGACTCATCGCTTTCTATCTGGCAGACGTCTGGAGTCTGGCTCTGTTACGAGGGGATGTAAAGCAACGCCATCGCATTGCACTTACGGAAGTGTACCTTGTTTTGATCGGCGGAATGCTGATCCAGAATGTTTTCCGTATCCGGCTTGTCGTTGGCTTTGCTGCCGCTCTTGCCATGGCAGTCTTATATGTTACCGTCCAAAGCCCCTACGCTTATATCGATTTCACCACCCATGTGTTCAATGCGGACTATTTCAACTACTGGATCTGGGAACGCTTCTCTGTTGGAAAGCCAACCTTTCTCCTTGTGGTCAGGCTCAGTGCCTTGGAGCGCATCCGTACCATCTACGGAACGGACTCAGAACTCAGCCAGCAGGTGGCAAAAAAGCTCTGGGAGATCTCAGAGGGGCATCAGGTATTCCGTGTCCGTTACGGCAAGTACGCCGTCTTCAGCGATACAGCCGAGGAACACCAGCAGGTCCTTCAGCGGGTGACGGAATTGTTCTCACGAGAGATCGAGCTGCCCGGTCGTACCCTGTACTGTCCGGCCGTGTTGGTCGATATAGAACACACGGAAACCGTCTGTCATGGCAGCATCCCAGAGATGATGTGCTATGTTCGATTCCTTTTAAGCCAAGCCTCCAATCAAAACACCCTGCAGATTGTCCATGATACGCAGCAGCAACGGGATCGGTTCCGTTATGAGCAAACGATCCAGCAGTATCTGAATCAGGCCATTGAGCAGGATCTTTTTGAAGTCTGGTATCAGCCCATCTGGTCGGTTTCCGAGCAGAAGTTTGTGGGGCTGGAGGCATTGAGCCGTTTGTATCATCCAAAACTCGGTTGGATCAACCCAGAGTTGTTTATCCGACTGGCCGTTAAAAATGGACAGATCTTCACACTGATGCCGCAGCAGCTGCACAAGGTCTGCCGTTTTTTGCAGGAACATCCTACGGAACTGAACGACATCCGGGACGTAAAGATCAATCTTTCCCCTGCAGAGCTCACAAAGAAAGGCTACTGCGCACAGTTGATCGATATCATTCGCTCCTATGGTCTTTCGCCAGAAAAATTCCAGTTCGAAGTGACCGAAACCGATGCCACGGAGTACACCAGAGAGGTAGAACGCTGCATTCAGGTATTACAGCAGGCAGGCATTCGGCTTTGTCTGGATGACTTTGGCTCTGGCTATGCAAACTTGAGCAGAATCCTTCGTTTGCCGTTTCAGGTTATTAAAATGGATCGCTCGCTACTTCAGGGGATCTGCGAAAATAAAAACTCCGCTGCTATTTATCACAGTGTAGTCGATACGCTGCACAATATTGGCTATCAGATCATTTCCGAAGGCGTTGAAACTGCGCAGGAAGCGGATCTGCTTGCCCAGTGGAACGTAGACATGATACAAGGCTACTATTACGCAAAGCCGCAGCCAGAGAATAAAGTGTTGAGGATTTGCAATAAACCGAATACTTGATAGCCGATTCATCTGCAAAAAGTCGCACTTTCATTGTTTTACCGCAATAAATTTTTCAAAAGCCACTTGACGCATTCTGCATACCGTGGTATTTTTCTTGTAAATCCCACTGATTTTGTGGATCGGTTTGAAACCATCCACAAGATGTGGTCGTGTTCATTTTGAACACCGGCACAGAAAGTGGTGGGTTATCACCGTGAGACCCACCACTTCAGTGAGGAAAAGTCCACGAAAGAATTTACCGCCCCGCAACACACCCGATTCATTTTGCCGCTTACTTCACCCGACAAAATCATCGCTGCGCTGCGTGGGCGGTTTTCTCTTTTTGTGGGAAACGCACCTTGAAAATTTCATGAGCCGACCGAACGTGATACCGACTTTCCGTCAACGCCGCTGCACAAACAGGGGCAGGAACTTCGTTCGGAGCAAACGGTGACCCCACTACACCAGCAGATGCCGCCACACCACAGGACGATATTACTTGACATTTAGAAAATAATGTCCAGATATTTTTTGGCCTCATTACGAATAATCTGTAAGTCATCCTCGTATCCCATAACTTTGCAAATGTAAAAGGCCTCACGATATCGCTCGGCACTCTCTTCTTTTTTGCCAAGGAAGAAATCACACTCAGCTTCGATTTCCAGACAAGAGTGAAGCACTTGATAATGTCCATATTTAATGCAAGCTTCTTTTCCATTTCTTGCAACTTTTGCGCTTTCTTCATATCTTTCCAACAAGTCCAGAGATCTGGCAAAATTGTAGAGAACCAAAGGAAGCATCCTGTTTGATGTGACCATTTCTTGGAGATGTCGTCTCATATACTGAAGCAACCGATAAAAAATATCGGCTGCTTTTTCATTATCCCCAGCCAAGGAATAAGCATTTCCAATTTGATTAACTAGCTTCATTTCGTCCAACGTGTAAAGATAGTCTTCAATTTTACTCAGTTGAAAATTTGGTATCGTCATTTGAACCGCTTGCATAAGCATTTGGATTCGTTCGTCACTTGAATACCTCTTATCCAACCCACCAAGAAGAACTTTTGAGCGGAGAATAAACTGCTGTGCAATTTGATCATCTGGCTTTACGATTTTCTCAAGCTGGCTGATTTTGTCAAAGCCTTCATTAACGTGTTTCAGCGCATTGCAGGCCACGATTTCCTTTTCCAATGCCTCAATTTCCAGTTCCTCTGGTGTTACAAGTGCATAATACCGATCATCTGGCAAGCCAAGGCGCTGTAGAATAGCATTGATCCTTGTACGACTAGGGGTCTGCCTTCCATTTTCAAATCTGGAGAGAGTAACAGGCTCGCAAATGCCTGCACAGACTTGCTCCTGCGTCAAATTCAACTCCTGCCGTCGCTGGCGGATATAATCACCAAGCCTATAGTTCTGCATTCTTCAGTACCTCAAATAATCAGTATTATAATTATTATAGTACGCCTTATGTCATCACGCAAGCACTTCTCTCGTTGACTTGTCGTCTTATGAAATTATTTATTACACCAGACGATATGGTCAACCGGTTTTTACTGTGATAAGATGTAGACACCGCAAAACTCACGGCTTAACATCCCTGAGAAATACTTTCTTGACAAATATATCAAGAAG
>ERZ869979.298-NODE-298-length-15231-cov-3.506995_pt1 | contig 15231 bp, 9 predicted proteins | sample MGYA00521269_ERZ869979 | MGnify/ENA primary metagenome ERZ869979 (study PRJEB32232, sample SAMN07284974) | human gut metagenome | biome: human-associated habitat; material: feces | host: Homo sapiens | place: Tanzania | collected 2014-04-05 ... | reverse complement strand
GACGCTGCAAACGACCCTAAGCGGCAATCTGACGTTCAATTTCAAGGGCGCGACCAGAAGGTCAGCGCCCTTTCATTTCACGTCATCTTGCTCGCCTAGGGTCGTTTTCGCTGACGTTGCCAAAACATTGGCGTCAACCTGGTTGGCGTTGGCGTGTCGGTTGTGTCCTACAGCTCGTAGAGCGTGGCGAACTTGTCCTGGAGGTAGCTGCAGTAGTAGCGGGCGTCGAATGCCATGCCGCAAGCGCCCTTGATGAGCTCCGGCGCGTCCTTGGCGCGGCCCCACTGCCAAATGTGCTCGCCCAGCCACGCGCGGACGGGTGCCAGGTCGCCGCTCGCGCAGGCGCCGGTAAGGTCGACGCCGTCGCGGCACATGGCTGGCACGAACATGGCGTCGTAGGCGCTGCCCAGTGCATAGGTGGGGAAGTAGCCAAACGAGCCGCCGCTCCAGTGCGTGTCCTGTAGGCAGCCGCGCGTGTCGTCGGGAACCGGAATGCCCAGGTACTCGTCCATAAAACGGTTCCAGAGCGCGGGGATATCCTTAGCCGTGGCCTCGCCGGCAAACAGCATGCGCTCGATCTCGTAGCGCACCATAACGTGCAGCGGGTAGGTGAGCTCGTCGGCCTCGGTGCGGATCAGCGACGGCCGTGCAATGTTCACGGCGTGGTAGAGCATATCCTCGTCTACGTTGCCGTAGACTTCGGGCGCGTGACGGCGCAGCACCTCGAGCAGCGGGCCCATAAAGGCGCGGCTGCGGCCCACGGTGTTCTCGAAGAAGCGGCTCTGGCTCTCGTGGATGCCCATGGAGGTGCCGCCCTCCAGGCACGTGCGCGCATAAGCCGGGTTCACGCCCAGCTCGTACATGGCGTGGCCGGCCTCGTGGATGATGCTGTAGACGTTGGAGATGCAATCGTCCTCATAGATGTGCGTGGCGATGCGTGCGTCGCCCACCGAGAAGCCCTCACTAAACGGATGCTCGGTAAAGGCGAGCGTGGTGTCGTCCAGGTCCAGGCCCACAAGCTTCATCAGGTCAAAGCTCATGGCACGCTGGGCAGCCTCGGGCACATGGGCGTGCAAAAAGTCGGCTGCCGGCTGCTGGCCGCGCTCACCGATGGCGTGCACGAGCGGCACGACGGTGGCCTTGACCTCGGCGCAAAACGCGTCGAAGCTCTTAGTAGAAAGGCCGCGCTCGTACTGGTCGAGCCACACGTCGTACGGGTCGCGCTTGGGGTCCATAAGCTGGGCCTGGCGCTTAAGCTGCCCGACGATCCTGTCCACGTAGGGCTCAAAGCTCGCCCAGTCGTTGGCCGCCTTGGCCTTATGCCACACGGCGTCGGCCTCGCAGGTGAGCCTGGTCCAGGCCTCGGCCTCCTCGGTGGGGATGACGCTGGCCTCGCGCTGGTCGCGACCGAGCACGCGAATCTCGTCAAGCAGCTGCGGGTCGTCGATTTTGCCGCTCACAACCGTCTCGCACGCCAGCGAACGCACGAGCTCAACGGACTTTTCGCTGGTCAGGAGCTTATGATGCTCGCCGGCGAGCGTGCCCATGGCATCGGCGCGGGCCGCGGCGCCGTTGGCGGGAGCGATGGTCGCGCCATCGAACTCGGCGATCTTGAGCAGGTACTCGCGGGTCCACAGCTTGCTTTCGAGCTTGCGGAACTTCTTGACGGCCTTTTCGGCCTTGATGCCCTTGGCGGCTTTTGCCACGGCGGCCTTGGCCTTCTTATCGAGCTTTTTTCCCATACCATATCCTTGATCTCGCAGGCCGCCCGTCGCACGCGGCGGCGCGGCCAGTTTGCACAGCTACCTGCCTTGTACCCAGCGCGAACAAAACGGAACGCGACAAGCGCTGCGCAGAATGTGTTATCCTATAGCCCAATGCGTTGACGGAGAGGGTTTTGCCCGCCGCGTCGCCGGCAAGAGAGGGAAGGTCATGGGCTGCAAGCCTTCCTGCGGTGACAAGGGCCAAGCGTTCACTCCCGAGCAGCGACCTCAACGGGCGCGCGGCCAGCGGCGGCGAAGCCCCAGTAGGGAAGCCGTGAGCCTCGCGACAAGGGGCGCAGAGTGGGCACGGCGGGCCAGACATCCGCCGGGTCAAACAAGGTGGTACCGCGGAATTCAACCGTCCTTGGGCAATGCACATGCCCGAGGGCGGTTTTTTGTTACCGAACCGGGCCGCACATCCGCAGCGTCGCGTGGCTCCGGCCGCCGCGGCAAGTGGATGCGCGAGAGACGAAAGGGAAGACATGAGTCTGATTGATGATCTGGTCAAACTCGAGGAAGAGGCCAAGGAGCTCGTCGCCGGCGCCGACGACGCCGCCAAGCTCGAGGCTGCGCGCGTTGAGCTGCTCGGCCGCAAGGGTCGCATCACCGGCCTGATGCGCATGATGGGCAAGCTCGCCCCCGAGGATCGCCCCGTTATGGGCAAGCGCGCCAACGAGATGCGCCAGCTGATCGAGGGCATGCTCGACGAGCGCACGACCGAGATGAAGGCCGCCGCCCTCAAGCACGCGCTTGAGCACGAGGCCGTCGATATCACGCTGCCGGGCATCCGTCCGCAGATCGGTCACCAGCACCTGATCAAGCAGATCATCGAGGAGGCCGAGGACATCTTCTGCGGCATCGGCTACACCGTCGAATCCGGCCCCATGGTCGACACCTCCTACTACAACTTCACCGCGCTCAACGCGCCCATGGATCACCCGAGCCGCTCGGCCCGCGACACGTTCTACGTGGTCGACAACAACCCCGGCAGCGTCGCGCACCCCGAGGCCCACGCCCACGGCGAGTCCGACGTGCTGCTGCGCACCCAGACCTCGGGCGTGCAGATTCACACCATGGAGGCGCAGAAGCCGCCCATCTACATGATCTGCCCGGGCACCGTCTACCGTCCCGACACGGCCGATGCCTGCCACCTGCCGCAGTTCAACCAGATCGAGGGCCTGGTCGTCGACGAGGGCATTACCTTCGGCGACCTTAAGGGCACGCTCGACTACTTTGTTAAGTGCATGTTTGGCGAGGACCGCAAGACGCGTTACCGCCCGCACTTCTTCCCCTTCACCGAGCCCAGCTGCGAGGTGGACGTGAGCTGCCACGTGTGCGGCGGCAAGGGCTGCAACTTCTGCAAGCACAGCGGCTGGATCGAGATCCTGGGCTGCGGCATGGTCGACCCCAACGTCCTTATCAACTGCGGCATCGATCCCGAGAAGTACACCGGCTTCGCCTTTGGCATTGGCGCCGAGCGCGTCGCGGCCCTGCGCTACGACCTGCCTGACTTGCGCACATTGATGACTGGTGACATGCGTTTCCTCAACCAGTTCTAGAACGCTTTCTTCTTAGTTGCAGTTTTCGGCTCAAAGCCGCATTTATGAAAGGAGACCAGTTAGATGCGCGTTTCTTACGACTGGCTCAAGACCATGATCGATATTCCGGAGGATCCCAAGACCCTTTCGGACGAATATATCCGTACCGGCACCGAGGTCGAGGCGATCGACACCGTGGGCGAGTCCTTCGACCACGTGGTGACCGCCAAGGTGCTCACTAAGACCCCGCACCCCGATAGTGACCACATGTATGTGTGCTCGGTCGACGTGGGCGACAAGAACCTCGACGCCGACGGCAACCCCGCTCCGCTGCAGATCGTCTGCGGCGCGCAGAACTTTGAGGCCGGCGACCACATCGTCACGGCCATGATCGGCGCGGTCCTGCCCGGCGACGTCAAGATCAAGAAGAGCAAGCTCCGCGGTGTCGTGTCCATGGGCATGAACTGCTCCGCGCGCGAGCTCGGCCTGGGCGGCGACCACTCCGGCATTATGATTTTGCCCGAGGATACGCCCTGCGGCATGCCGTTTGCCGAGTTCGTGGGCTCGAGCGACACCGTGCTCGACTGCGAGATCACGCCCAACCGCCCCGACTGCCTGTCCATGATCGGCATGGCCCGCGAGACCGGCGCCATCTTCGACCGCGATTTCCACGTTGAGCTGCCCGCCATCAAGGCCGAGTCCGGCCGCGCGACCGACGACGAGCTTTCCGTCGAGATTGCCGACGAGGGCCTGTGCGACCGCTACGTTGCCCGCATCGTGCGCAACGTGAAGGTCGGCCCGTCGCCCGACTGGATGGTCAAGCGCCTCAACGCCCTGGGCGTGCGCCCGCACAACAACATCGTCGACATCACCAACTACGTGATGATGCTCACCGGTCAGCCGCTGCACGCCTTTGACCTAGACACCTTTGCCGAGCGCGAGGGCCGTCGTCGCGTGGTGGTCCGCGCTGCCCAGCAGGACGAGAAGTTCACGACCCTCGACGGCGAGGAGCGCGTGCTCGACGCCGGCATGGGCCTGATCACCGACGGCGAGCGTCCCGTGGCGCTGGCCGGCGTCATGGGCGGCATGGATTCCGAGATCGAGGACGACACCGTCGACGTGATGGTCGAGAGCGCCTGCTTCAATGCCGGCCGCACTTCGCACACCAGCCGCGACCTGTCGCTGATCTCCGATGCCTCCATCCGCTTTGAGCGCCAGGTCGACGAGACCGGCTGCGTGGATGTCGCCAACGTCACGTGCGCGCTGATCGAGGAGATCGCAGGCGGCGAGGTCGCTCCCGGCTACATCGACGTGTTCCCCGCGCCCAAGACCATCGACTGCATCAAGCTGCGCCTTGCCCGCGTGCATGCCATCTGCGGCGCCGACATCGAGCCCGACTTTATCGAGCGCTCGCTCACCCGACTGGGCTGCACCGTCGAGCGCGACGGCGAGGACTTTATGGTGACCCCGCCGAGCTTCCGCCCCGACCTGCCGCGTGAGATCGACCTGATCGAGGAGGTCCTGCGCCTGTGGGGCATGGGCCGCGTGACGGCGACCATCCCGGCTGCCAAGAACCACATCGGCGGCCTGACCCGCGAGCAGAAGCTCACCCGCAAGGTCGGCGAGATCCTGCGCGCCTGCGGCCTCAACGAGACCACGACCTTTGGCTTTGCCGCCCCGGGCGACCTGGAGAAGATCGGCATGTCCACCGAGGGCCGCGGCTGCCCCGTGGTGCTCATGAACCCGCTGGTGGCCGAGCAGACCGAGATGCGCCGCTCGCTGCTGCCGGGCCTGCTGCAGTCCGTGGCCTATAACGAGGCCCACGGCACGCCCAACGTGCACCTGTACGAGGTCGGCAGCCTGTTTCACGGCCGCGAGAACGCCAGCCTGCCCAAGGAGACCAAGTCCGTGGCGGGCGTGCTTTCGGGCCAGTGGAGTGAGCAGTCCTGGAACATGAAGTACCGCAAGCTGCGCTTCTTCTTTGGCAAGGGCATCGTCGAGGAGCTGCTTGCCCAGCTGCGCATCGAGAAGGTTCGCTTCCGTCCCGTCGAGGGCGAGGGCTATGCCTTCCTGCAGCCGGGTCGTGCGGCCGAGGTGCTCTCGGGCGGTACCGTGCTGGGCTGGGTCGGCGAGATCCATCCCGAGGCACGCGAGGCTATGGGCATCGATGAGGTCGTCGTTGCCTTTGAGCTCGATCTGGACAAGCTGATCAAGGGCGCCCGCAACCAGGAGAACTACCGCGAGTTCTCGCAGTACCCCGCCGTTGAGCACGACCTTGCTATCGTGGTCGACAACACTGTGACCTGCGAGGACCTTGAGCGTCGTATTACGAGCGCCGGCGGCAAGCTGCTCGAGGGCGTGCGCCTGTTCGACGTCTACCGCGATCCGGTTCGCATCGGTAAGGGTAAGAAGTCCATGGCCTTTGCGCTTACGTATCGTTCCGACGACCATACGCTCACCAGCGAAGAGGTCGAGAAGGCGCACCAGAAGATCGTCACCAAGGTGTGCAAGGGCGTAAACGGCGAGGTCCGCGGCTAGGACTTGCGCTGGGGTATGGGTTGGCGGTGACTGCTGCCGAGTTCTATGTGACTTTGCACTCGGCATAAGGCACCGTTGAGCCTTCATATATTACATGCGCATTACAAAACGGCGTGCTGCTTTGTGGGCGGCACGCCGCTTTGCTATGATAGCCCGCGTCGTGTTACGAATCTGACAATACGTAACACTGACGAAATGGTTCAAACGGCGCTGCAATCCCGCGCGCCGACAACCGGGAGGCGTATATGCACATTCCAGATAATTATCTGTCCCCGCAGACCGATGCCGTCATGGCGGTGGCGATGGTGCCCGTTTGGGTCCATTGCATTAAGAAGGTGCGCGCCACGCTCGATCGCGAGCACATGGCTTTCCTGGGCATCTGCGCCGCATTCTCCTTCCTGCTCATGATGTTCAACGTGCCGCTGCCCGGCGGCACCACGGGTCACGCCGTTGGCGGCGCGCTCATCGCGCTGCTGCTGGGCCCGGAGGCCGCTGCCATCGCGGTCTCGGTCGCGCTGGCGTTGCAGGCGCTGCTGTTTGGCGACGGCGGCATCCTGTCCTTTGGCGCCAACTGCTTCAATATGGCCTTTGTGCTGCCGTTTGTTGCCGCCATGGTGTTCCGCGCGCTCAACAGCCGCCTGCACGACAAGAACTGGGGCACCTCGGTCTCTGCCATTGTCGGCGGCTGGGTCGGTCTGTGCGTGGCTGCCCTTTGCGCTGCCATCGAGTTTGGCATTCAGCCCATGCTCTTCACCAACGCCGCGGGTGCCCCACTGTACTGCCCCTTCCCGCTGTCTGTTTCCATTCCGGCCATGTTGATCCCGCATATGCTGGTCGCCGGTGTCGTCGAGGGCGTGGCGACGGCTGCCATCTACGGCTTCATTAAGAAGACGGCGCCGGGTATTATCGTCGGCCCCGAGGCTGTTGACGGCCAGCTTGCCGCCGAGGACGCTGCCGCCAAGAAGACCTCGCTGGTCCCCACGCTCATCCTGGTCGCCGTACTTGTCGTGGCCACGCCGCTCGGCCTGCTGGCCACCGGTGACGCCTGGGGCGAGTGGGACGCCGAGGGCGCCGCGACTGCCGTCCAGGAGGCCGGCGACGACAGCCTGCAGGCTTCGGTCGGTCTCGACGCTCCGACCTTTGCCGATACGCTGCCCACGGGCGATTATCTGCAGGCTTATTCCGAGGAGCAGGGTCTTGGCTTTGCCGGCCAGGCTGCTATGTATATCCTTTCGGGCGTGATTGGCGTGGCGGTGCTCACCATCGCGTTCCGCCTGATCTCGCTGACGGTTAGGGAAAGCGGTGCTCATGGCAATGGCCGAGCTGCCTAGCTGGCTTGCGGTCGAGGAGCGATACGAGCCCACGGGGGCTCGGCATCGCGTGATGCAAAAGAACGTCCTGCACCTGGCGAGCCTGCTTGAACGGGTTCGCCTGGGTGGCGGCGCACACGAGGGCGGGTCAGTTGTCGACCGCGCCCTTTCTTGCGTTTCGGCTCCGGTGCGCCTGGTGGGGATGTTTGCCTGCGTTCTGTGCGTGTGCCTGACACAAAGCCCGCTGTATCTCATGTTGATGTCTACGGTCGCGTTGGTGCTCGTTGCCGTACGTCCCGTGCGCGGGCTGCGGGCGACCTTTGTGCCGGCGCTTGGCGCTGCGGGGCTTGCGGTGGTTCTGGCGCTGCCGGCCCTGCTGTTGGGCGCATCGGCTGCGGGCGCCATGCTCAAGATCGCGCTCAAGACCTTTATTAACGTGTCGCTGGTGCTGGGCGTTTCGTGGACGCTTACCTGGAGTCGCATGTCGGCAGCGCTCAAGATGTTGCACCTGCCCGACGAGGTTATCTTTACGTTTGATATGGCGCTCAAGCACATCGAGGTGCTGGGCCGCACGGCGCACGATCTGACCGAATCGGTCATGCTGCGCAGCGTCGGCCGCGCGCCCGAGGGGTTTTCGCGCACCGACTCGGTCGCGGGTATCATGGGCATGACCTTTATCAAGGCGATGGAATGCAGCCGCGCGATGGACGAGGCCATGCTATGCCGCGGCTTTGCCGGCGTGTATCCAGCGCACACGCGCGCTGGGTTTGGCTGGCGCGACGCGGTTTATACGGCCGTTGTGGCGCTGCTGGCGGCGCTGTGCGCCGTGCTGTAAATGGCTGGCGGGCTGTTGATGCGAATAGGGAAGGGCGACGTTTTGGCTGACGATACGAATAGCGTGACGGGTGCGAGCGGTGCAGCTGGCACCAAGGTAGCCCCACTCATCGAGTTGCGCGACGTAGTGTTCTCCTATGTGGGGCATACGGTTGTCGATGGCGTATCGCTGCAGGTCGATCGCGGTGAGCTTGTTGCGCTGCTCGGTCCCAATGGCTGCGGCAAGACGACGATCATGCGCCTTATCAACGGTCTTGAGCTCGCGGACGCGGGTACGTACCTGTTTGATGGGCACGTGGTCGATGCGGCGTTTCTGAAGGATTCTGTGGCCGCTCAGCGCTTCCACCAGCGCATGGGCTTTGTGTTCCAGAATGCCGACGCGCAGCTGTTCTGCGCCACGGTGGGCGAGGAAGTTGCCTTTGGTCCCGCTCAAATGGGTCTGCCGGCAGACGAGCTCGACCGCCGCGTGCGCGATGCCATGGAGCTGTTCCAAGTTGCCGATCTGGTCGACGCCTCTCCCTACCAGCTCTCGGGCGGGCAAAAAAAGCGCGTGGCGCTTGCCGCGGTGGTGTCGATGAACCCGGATATCTTGGTCCTCGACGAGCCCACCAACGGGCTCGACGAAGATTCATGCGACATCGTGGTTAACTTTTTACTGGCATACGTTGCGGCGGGCAAGACGGTCTTGATGAGCACGCACCACCAGGATTTGGTGCGACGCCTGGGTGCCCGTGCGATCTATATCGATCGATGTCACCACGTGGTCGAAGCACCTGCGCCGTCGTATGGAACCGAAAGCGGTGTCGCCGAATAGTTGCTGCGTGGAGCATGCGTAGCCGCCCGCGCGGCTTTGCCGTGATGGTATAGTTATCCAGGTTTTTATGGGGGTGGCTATGCCAAGCTGGAACATTCATATCGCTCAAACGGAGCGTTTGCTGGAGCGCACCGGCGCGCTTGCCGATAGCGTCCGCGATCGTAACGCCTTTTTGTTTGGCTGCGTGGTTCCAGATATCTTTGTGGGCTATATGGTTCCCGGCATCGCCGATCCCATTCCGTACCGCATTACACACTTTGCCAAGCCCGAGCCTATTCCTAAGCCGCGCGAGCATGAGTTTTGGGATACCTACGTGGCGCCGTTGCTTAAAAGTTCGCCAGCCGGTGCACCGGCTGCGGCGACCTCGATTGTCGAGGAGCGCGAGCGGCTGAATCGCGTGCACTATCCTCAGCGCTATAAGGATGCCGAGCCGGTTGCCGGGCCGGATGCCGGCGAGTTTTCGCTGGCATCCGAGGACGTGGCACAGTCGTTGCTCGATTTAACACTGGGCGTCTGGTCGCATCTGGTGGCCGATACCGTGTGGAACACGCGCGTGAACCAGTATCTTGAGGCGCACGGCGGCAAGCCGAGCGAGGAGTTCCGCATCAAAAAGCAGGGTGACTTTGACTGGTTTGGCAAGACGCTCGGCATCGTCTCGATCCCGCGTGCGACCGATCGCCTGTATACCGCGGCGACGCGTTTTGGGCAGTATCCCATCCATAAGGAATATGTACTCAAGACTATCGGCGTCATGCATGAGATCGTGCGCGAAAACCCCGGCGAGCCCGATCATCCGCCGTACCGTCTGCTGACCGAGGAGTTCTTTGATGAAACGTTTGCCGAGGTCATCGAGCTGACCGAAGCCGGTTTTGCCGAGCGCGTTGATGCCCCCGGCGTCCCCGCGGCGCCCTTGATCGCCAGCTGCTAACTGGCCGGCTTGACGGCGAACAGCTCGTCCCAATCAACTAACAACTCCCGCCGAAGGGAATCTTCGACGGTGCGCTCCTGTTTAGTCTTTGGGGCGTAGGGGAGCCCGGCCTTTTTATGGATGAGCTCGGCGACGCTGTCAAAACTCTTCTTGTCTTTAATCTGCTCATAGGTTATCTGGATGACGTCGTAGCCCATGCTTGTAAGGGCGGTGGTGCGCTCGGCGTCGGAGAGGCTTGCGGCCTCGCTGTCATGAGCGGAGCGGCCCTGGCATTCCAGGATAACGCCCATGCTGTCGGTATTGCTCTCGATGAGGATGTCGGCGTAGCAGCAGGTTTTGTCATACAGCGAGCGCGCAGCTTCACTGAGTGGGATGCGCACGTTGTTCGCGATATGGACGCCTAGGCCGCCCTCGTCACGGGGGAGCGAGACGAGCATGGAGGTCTGAACTTCGAAGGGCGAGGCAGTCTGCCCCGTTATGCGTTCGGTTGCCCGGCGGAGCTGTTTGACGCCACGCAGGCCTGCGGCCTGCTTGGCGAACGCGGCGATATCCGCCGCGTTCAGGAGCGGTGTGCGCTTCCACAGGTTGGTGTCTTTGCCGTTGACGTCGTTAACTCGTTCCCAACCGCAGTTGGGTGGAATGAGCTTAAGCAAGATGGCTTCATCGAGTTGTTGCTGCGTTCGCACGCAGGGCTTAAACACTGCAAAGGAGCCGCACATCTCGTAACAGGCCATGAGTAATTGGCTACGTGAGACCTGCGTAGCAAGGTTGAGCAGCGTAAACTCCGGCGACGTGACATCAAACCCATGTTCAGTTTGCCTAAATGACCCCGGAGGCGGCTCTTGGGTTAGCAAGCGGCTGTGAAATAGCTTTCCGTTCGCACGGTGACCCCTTTCGCTTACGAATCTCCAGACCGGTTTGCTGAGCAGGTCTTTAAACACTGGCTGTTGGGAGTAATGCACCAAGCGATGGTCATGGTCGGGCGGCAGGATTGCCGGATAGAGTCCCAGTATCTGAGGTGGGATGCGATAGTACTGGAAAGCCGTGGGTCCGCAGGCAAGAAATGACATAGCAATCCGATCGTTTGAGCGTTGTTTAGGTTAGAAAAGCTATCGGTTTCGGAAGTGCGGTGAAAAAGAGAAACAGGCCAAGCATAAGCGGTATTTGAGCCAACTTTATCAGGGGTTTTGTTGAAATAAAAGGGCTTGTGCTCGGGGGTTAGCGATTTTTCCCCGCACTTCTGAAAACACAGTCGATTTGACCCTTGCTAAAACGATTTAGCAGCTCTGCGTGGGGTGTTGGTTTGCCACCGGGCGAACACTATTGGCGCTGGGAGCCCTAGTTTTGGGCTTCGAAGGGCGGATTTCGCGCGTTTGGTAAAGAAATGAGTGGTTATTTTGCTGTGTCCCGGCCTTGACGCACAGAAAAAGGGCCCGGAAGGCGAAACCTTCCGGGCCCTTTGCAATGCAAGTCTGCTTGCAAGTGCGATTTAGCGCACCTGAGCGACGTAAGCGACGTTGGTCGAGGAGACCTTGTCCTCGAGCTGGACGCTCATGCGGGGGTCGCCGGCGGTGGCGACGGTCAGGTCGCCGGTCTCGACGTAGCCGAGCTCCTTAGCGGTCTCGATCGCCTTGACGATCGTACCGTTGACGGTGCCCTGGGTGATCTCGGCCTGGTGCGGGATAACGCCCCAGTACATGATCATCTGCTGGACGGCCCAGTCGTGACGGGAGAACGCGCAGATCGGCATGTTGGGACGGAAGTGCGAGATCAGGCGAGCGGTACGACCGGTGGTCGTCGGCACGGTGATGCACTTGGCGCCGACGGTGGTGGCCATGTTCACAGCGGACATACCCACAACGTTGTTGACGACGCGGGTGCCGTGAGCGTCAGCCGGAACCTCGAGCGGAGCGTGGGCCGGGAGGTACTTCTCGGTCTCCATGGCGATGCTGGCCTGCATCTTGACGGCCTCGACCGGGTACTTACCGGCAGCGGACTCGCCGGACAGCATGACGGCGTCGGTGCCGTCGTAAATGGCGTTAGCAACGTCGGCAACCTCGGCGCGCGTCGGGCGCGGGTTCTGCTGCATGGAGTCGAGCATCTGCGTAGCGGTGATGACGGGCTTGTAGGCCGCGTTGCACTTGGCGATGATCTCCTTCTGGATGTGCGGAACGAGCTCGGGCTTGATCTCGATGCCCAGGTCGCCACGGGCGACCATGATGCCGTCGGAAGCCTCGAGGATCTCGTCGAAGTTCTCGACGCCCAGGGCGCACTCGATCTTCGGGAAGATCGTCACATGCTCGCCACCGTTCTCGCGGCAAAGCTCGCGGATGCCGCGGACGGACTCGCCGTCACGGATGAAGGAAGCGGCGATGTAGTCGATGTTCTCGGTCAGGCCAAAGAGGATGTCCTGACGATCGCGCTCGGTGATGGCGGGCAGCGAGATGTTGACGTTGGGCATGTTGACGCCCTTGCGCTCGCCGATCAGGCCGTCGTTCTTGACGACGCAGGTCATGTCCTGGCCGTCGACGGACTCGACCTCGAGGGCAACCAGGCCGTCGTCGATCAGGATGAGGGAGCCCTTCTCGACCTCGGAGGGCAGAGCCAGGTAGTCGAGGGAGATGTGCTCAGAAGTGCCGTGGAAATCCTCGGACGTGGGCTGAGCGGTGACGACGATCTTGTTGCCAGTCTTGACGGCAACCTTCTTGCCGTCGACCAGAAGGCCGGTGCGGACCTCGGGACCCTTGGTGTCGAGCAGGATGCCGACGGGCATACCGAGCTCCTTGGAAATACGACGGACGCGCTCGATGCGACCGTGGTGCTCGTCGTAGGAGCCGTGCGAGAAGTTAAAACGGGCGACGTTCATGCCCGCCTTGATCATCTCGCGGATGGTCTCGTCGCTATCGCAGGCGGGACCCATGGTGCATACAATCTTGGTGCGCTTGTACATTCAGACCTCCATCTGACATCGTCTTGCGCTGATAGATAAACCATAAGAAATAAAACCGAGAAGATTATAACGAATTGCCGACCGAATACCCCTAAAAATCGACCGTACGCCGATTAAGAAGTTCATTTTTTACTCCAAAAAGGCTAAAGGAAAAACTTTTACCAAGCGGTCTTACCGCTGCTATCTGGGAGATATTTCAGTTAGGCGATGAGCCGTAGAAAAAACGTTTTACCAACATTGAGCATCACACCGTCTGCACCGTTGTACCCGGACCGTGTTTCCAGATGGAATGTTTTGGCTAGACGCGCCGCTTTGGGGTACCATAGCTCCACTATCAACTGCCGCTCAGCACGGCAGCCTTGATGAGCCCTTGCCCTTCTCCTGGGAATTATGATCGGGCATCAATCTGCTGAGTGGCCCGAATCCCAGGAGGGGACTCTATATGCAAAAGGAATACCTGTCCGCCGCGGCGGAGGTGCTCAGCGACCAGGGTGTCGATGAGAACCTCGGCCTGAGCAACGACGAGGCGTCGTCGCGTCTCGCCAAGACAGGCCCTAACAAGCTCGAGGAAGCCGAGAAGACGCCGCTATGGAAGCGCTTCTTTGAGCAGATGGCCGACCCCATGGTCATCATGCTGATCGTGGCTGCCGTCATCAGCGCGCTTACGGGCATGGTCAAGGGCGAGCCCGACTTTGCCGATGTCGCCATCATCATGTTCGTCGTTATCGTCAACTCGGTGCTGGGCGTGGTTCAGGAGGCCAAGAGCGAGGAGGCCCTCGAGGCCCTGCAGGAGATGAGCGCGGCGCAGTCCAAGGTTTTGCGCGACGGCAAGCTCGTGCACCTGCCGAGTGCCGAGCTCGTGCCCGGCGACGTGATCATGCTCGAGGCGGGCGACTCCGTCCCGGCAGACTGCCGCGTGCTCGAGAGCGCCACGATGAAGATCGAGGAAGCCGCCCTGACCGGCGAGTCCGTGCCCGCAGAGAAGCACGCCAACGTGATTGAGCTTGCCGCGGGCACCGACGACGTGCCGCTCGGCGACCGCAAGAACATGTGCTACATGGGCTCCACCGTGGTATACGGCCGCGGCCGCGCCGTCGTGGTCGGCACCGGCATGAACACCGAGATGGGCAAGATCGCCGGCGCCCTGGCCGAGGCCAAGGAAGAGCTTACGCCGTTGCAGGTCAAGCTCGCCGAGCTCAGCCGCATCCTTACCGTCATGGTGATTGTCATCTGCGTCGTCATCTTTGGCGTTGACATCCTGCGTCACGGCGTGGGCAATGTCCTCACCGACCCGACCGCCCTGCTCGACACCTTTATGGTCGCCGTCTCGCTCGCCGTCGCCGCCATCCCCGAGGGCCTGGTCGCTGTCGTGACCATCGTGCTTTCGCTCGGCGTGACCAAGATGGCCAAGCGCCAGGCGATTATCCGCAAGCTATCCGCCGTCGAGACCCTTGGCTGCACGCAGACCATCTGCTCCGACAAGACCGGTACCCTTACCCAGAACAAGATGACCGTCGTCAAGCACGAGCTCGCCGCGCCCAAGGAGAAGTTCCTGGCCGGCATGGCGCTGTGCTCCGACGCCCAGTGGGACGAGGAGCTGGGCGAGGCCGTGGGTGAGCCGACCGAGTGCGCGCTTGTCAACGACGCCGGCAAGGCTGGCCTCACCGGCCTGACCGCCGAGCACCCGCGCGTGGGCGAGGCCCCGTTCGACTCCGGCCGCAAGATGATGTCCGTGGTCGTCGAGACCCTGGACGGCGAGTACGAGCAGTACACCAAGGGCGCGCCCGACGTGGTGATCGGCCTGTGCACCCACATCTACGAGGGCGATAAGGTCGTCCCGCTGACCGAGGAGCGTCGTGCCGAGCTCGTGGCCGCCAACAAGGCCATGGCCGACGAGGCCCTGCGCGTGCTGGCGCTGGCGAGCCGCACCTACACCGAGGTCCCGGCCGACTGCAGCCCTGCCGCGCTCGAGCACGACTTGGTCTTCTGCGGCCTGTCCGGCATGATCGACCCGGTCCGCCCCGAGGTGGCCGACGCCATCCGCGAGGCGCACGATGCCGGTATCCGCACCGTCATGATCACGGGCGACCACATCGACACCGCCGTGGCAATCGCCAAGCAGCTGGGCATCGTCACCGACCGCAGCCAGGCCATCACCGGTGCCGACCTCGACCGCATGGGCGACGAGGAGCTCGACGCGCACATCGAGGACTACGGCGTGTACGCTCGCGTCCAGCCCGAGCACAAGACCCGCATCGTTGAGGCCTGGAAGTCGCGTGACCAGATCGTGGCCATGACGGGCGACGGTGTCAACGACGCCCCCGCCCTCCGGGCTGCCGACATCGGCTGCGCCATGGGCAAAACGGGCACGGACGTGGCCAAGGGCGCGGCGGACATGATCCTCACCGACGACAACTTTGCCACCGTGGTCGCCGCCGTGGAGCAGGGGCGGGTCATCTACGCCAACATCCGCAAGGCCATCCACTACTTGCTCTCCTGCAACATCGGGGAGATCCTCACCATCTTCTTGGCCACGGTCCTGCCCTTCTCCCACGC
>ERZ869979.297-NODE-297-length-15239-cov-4.458119_pt1 | contig 15239 bp, 14 predicted proteins | sample MGYA00521269_ERZ869979 | MGnify/ENA primary metagenome ERZ869979 (study PRJEB32232, sample SAMN07284974) | human gut metagenome | biome: human-associated habitat; material: feces | host: Homo sapiens | place: Tanzania | collected 2014-04-05 ... | reverse complement strand
CGTCTGATCCACAAGCCCACCGGCATCGTGGTCAGCTGCCAGACCCAGCGCAGCCAGTTCCAGAACCGTGACTACGCCATGGAAATGCTGAAAGCCAAGCTGTATCAGATCGCAAAGCAGCAGCACATGGACAAGATCGACGACATCAAGGGCGTGCAGAACGAGATTGCATGGGGTCACCAGATCCGCAGCTACGTCTTCATGCCCTACACCATGGTCAAGGATCACCGCACCAACTACGAGACCGGCAACGTGGATGCTGTCATGGACGGCGATCTCGACGGTTTCATCTTTGCTTACCTGAAGGCAGCCAGCCGCGGCGAACTGCAGGATACCTGATTCTAATTTAAGCGTAACAACAAAAGCATCTGTACCCGTTTCCAAAGAGAACGGAGCACAGATGCTTTTTCTTTTGCGGAGGAGTTTCCCGATATGCCAAGGGCTCCCCCTTCGGGGGAGCTGGCAGCGCGAATGCGCTGACTGAGAGGGCTACGTCAGATCGTTCAAGATCCCCGGCCAGAGGGCTTCTTCCTGACGGCTGGCGGCAAAGAAGCAGTCGAGGTACATCTTGTTGGAGGCCGAGAGGATGGTGCTGCGCAGCAGAAGCCGCTCGTCATCCAGATCGTCCTCCCGGTTGACCACCGCGTCCGAAAGGCCGAACACATACCCGAGGCAGCATTCCAGCTCCGCGCAGAAGGTGTTGTATGCCTGCGCCGCAGAGCAGTGCTCCCGCTGCATCTGGAAAAGGACCTCAATATTTTCCAGAGAGAGGACGGTTTTGGAAACGGCGATATACATGAGACCGGCCAGCTGGTCGCGGGTATACTTCTTTTTGATGGGGTGAGCGATCACGCCTTTCTTCACATAATTGCTCACCATGGAGGGCGTCAGCTCCACGCCCGGAAAAGATCGGAAGTACCCGTTGACAAACTGGACCGTCTGATCCAGATAAAGCCCGACGGAGGGGAGATCGTTGTACCGGGGCAGGGCAAACCCGGCGGCACAGGCCGCAACGCGGCGTTTCAATTCTTGTTTCATGGTACAGAGTATAGCGTATTTTGAATCTCCGGTCAAGAAGAAATTGAAAACTTTGGAACATTTTGCGGAAAACGGTTGACAGGTTTTTAAAAAACTGCTATAGTGGTTCTGCAATCACGAACAATACGCAGCCTGCACCCTGTGCGGACGGCTGCCGGAATGGAGATAGACTATGATGAAAACCCGTATCGTTGTGGATTCGTCCGCCAACCTCTACGCACTGGACGGCGTGGACTTTGCCTGCGTGCCGCTGAAGATCATCACGGACACCGAAGAATATCACGATGATGGTACCCTGAATGCCGTCGAGATGGCGCAGACCCTGCGCACCTACAAGGGCAAGACCTCCACTTCCTGCCCGAATGTCGGCGATTGGCTGGCGGCGTATGGCGACGCCGAGCAGGTCTTTGCGGTGACCATCACCGGCACGCTGTCGGGCAGCTACAACGCGGCGCAGCTGGCGGCTGAGGAGTATATGCAGGAGAACCCGGGCCGCCGGGTGTTCGTGCTGGACAGCCTGTCCACCGGCCCGGAGCAGTGCCTGCTGGCCGAGCATATCCGGGATGAAGTGCTGGCGGACAAAGAGTTTGATGCCATCTGCGAAGAAATGCTGCGCTACCACAAACACACCCACCTGCTGTTCTCGCTGGAGTCGCTGGCAAATCTGGCACGCAATGGCCGGGTCAAGCCGGCGGTGGCAGCGGTGGCACGGATGCTGGGCATCCGGGTCATCGGGCAGGCCAGTGAAGCTGGCGAGCTGGATGTCCTCAGCAAGACCCGCGGGGAGCATGGCGCATTGGAGCGCATCGTGCTGGAACTGAAAGAGCACGGCTATGCCGGCGGGCAGCTGCTGATCGCCCATTGCGGCAACCCGGCGGCCGCCGAACGTCTGATGCACATGGTGCAGGCCATTTTTGACGGCGCACAGGTTCGGGTGACCGCGTGCGGCGGGCTGTGCAGCTATTACGCAGAGCTGGGCGGCCTGCTGGTCGGCTACGAGGACAGCGAGGCATAAACCGTTTCCATGAAGATCCACAGACCCCGCACCGGTGCAGACGACCGGTGCGGGGTCTTTTGGGTTTGGGAGCCGTGAACCCCTTGCCAAATCGGGCAAACTGCGCTATACTACGTTCCATCGAAACAAACGTTTGGCGCAATGACGTCTTGCAGGGAGGGAAGCTATGTTTTTTCGTCTGCCGATCGTCCGATTCTTCAATAAGATCCTCAACCGTGCGGTCATCACGGTCGTTCTGGTGGCGTTGCAGGTGGCGTGGCTGCTGTGGGCGTTTTTCTCGCTGACCACGGGCCGCATCTGGGTCAACGCCGGTCTGCAGCTGCTCAGCGTCATCATCGTGCTCTATCTGGTGCGCAAAGACGAGAACAGTGCCTACAAGATCATCTGGATCGTACTGATCGGTCTGCTGCCGCTGCTGGGCGGCGCACTGTATCTGCTGTTCGGCAACAAGGCACCGGCCAAGCGGATGCGCCAGCGGATGCAGCAGGTGGAAAAAGAACACGCCGGAGACCTCGTGCAGCCGGAGGGTCAGGTCGAGATGCTGGATGCGCGCTGCCGGAGCCTGAGCCGCTATCTCGCCGATTACGGCCCCTATCCGGCATGGAAGAACACCGCCGCCGAATATTTCCCCTGCGGCGAGGCAATGTATCCGAAGCTGCTGGCCGATCTGGAAAGCGCGGAAAAGTTCATCTTTCTGGAATTTTTCATCGTCAGCGAGGGGGAGATGTGGGGCAGCATCGAAAAGATCCTGATCCGCAAGGCCGCGCAGGGCGTCGATGTCCGGCTGATCTACGATGATTTCGGGAGCCTGCTGGGGCTGCCGAGCGATTTTGTGGTGCGGATGGAGCGGCATCACATCCGGTGCATCCCGTTCAACCCGGTGGTGCCGCTGGTCTCTCTGGTGATGAACCACCGCGACCACCGGAAGATCGTGGTGGTGGACGGCATCATCGGCTATACCGGCGGTGTGAACCTTGCCGACGAATATATCAACGCAAAACAGCGGTTCGGCTACTGGAAGGACACCGCTCTCCGGCTGGAAGGGGCAGCGGTCTGGAATTTTACGGTGATGTTCCTGAATTTCTGGAACGCCTTCCGCCCCAGTGAACAGGAGTATGCAGCCTTTGCGCCCGATCCGGCAAAGTTTCCCGAAACGCCGGACGGCGTGGTGCAGCCCTATGCGGACAGCCCGCTGGACGAGGAATCGCTGGCGGAGACGGTCTACATGGACATCCTTGCGCAGGCACAGGACTACGTTTATATTTACACGCCCTATCTGGCCGTGGGCGAAGAGATGCTGGATATGCTCAAGATCGCCGCCAAGCGGGGGGTGGATGTCCGGCTGGTGGTGCCGGGCATCCCGGACAAAAAGCTGGTCTACCGGCTGACCCGCTCCTACTATGTGCCGCTGATCCGGGCGGGGGTGAAGATCTACGAGTATACGCCGGGGTTCCTCCATGCAAAGTGCTACGTCAGCGACGACAAGATCGCCGTGGTGGGCAGCATCAACATGGATTACCGGAGCCTGTTCCTCCATTTTGAGTGCGGTGCGCTGCTGCTGTACAACAGTCAGGTCAGTGTACTCCGGGATGATGTGCGCCGCACCCTGCTGCAGTGCCGGGAAGTCCGGCTGGCCGACTGCCGCACCAGCCTGCCCGGAACGCTGCTGGACAGTGTGCTGCGGTTGCTGAGCCCGTTGATGTAGCCCTCTCAGTCAACGCTGCCGCGTTGCCAGCTCTCCCGAAGGGAGAGCCCTTGGCAGGCCGGGCAAGTCTGCGCGTAAAACGCAAAATGCCGGGCCTTGTGCATGAATTCTGCGCTTGTGGGCATACTATTTCCAAAGCCATTGGAAAGGGAGCGTAGATCCATGAAAAAAACACAGCGGGCGGTGCTCGGTGCAGCGGTGGCTGCCGTCCTGATCGTATCGGCCTGTGCGCAAAAACCGGATGCTTCGGGCAGTCTGTCCGGCAGCATGAGTCCTTCCGGCAGCACCGGCAGTTCCAGCAGTGCGGGCAGCGGCCCGACGGCGGCGTGGCGCACCGGTCTGGGGATCCTGACCGAAGCCACCGATCAGGATCGGACGGGGAAGATCAACACCATCGCGGCGGCCGTCCTGCTGGATGGAGAGGGGAAGATCGTTGACGTCCGGCTGGATGAGCTGGAAGCAAATTTCTCCGCCGATGAAAAGGGCGTTGTGACCATGCCCACCGACTACCGCACCAAGCGGCAGCGGGGCAGCGACTATCCGCTGGCAGAAGTCTCCTCCCTGAAAAAAGGCTGGGCGGAGCAGGCGGATGCCTTTGCCGACTACCTGAAAGGGATGACGCCGGAACAGGTGGAAAAACTGGAGACCGACAAGGATGGCAAACCCAAAGATGCGGATCTCTTGTCCGGCTGCACCATCGCCGTTGATCGCTACCGGGATGCCATCGAAAAAGCCTGCGCCGACGCCGCGGCTTTGGGCGCAGCGAAGGGCGACGCCCTGACCCTTGGCGTGGAGACCGCCAACGGTTCATCCAGCCTGACCGCTACCGACGATCAGGATGTGAACGCCCAGCTGGATGTGACGGTCGTTGCGCTGACACGGGATGCCGACGGCCATGTGACCAGTGCTGTGGGCGACATGACCGAACCGGCTCTGACGGTCTCCGCCGACGGCGGGGTGAGCGCACCGAAGACCGTCCGCTCCAAGCGGGAACAGGGCGATGAATACGGGATGCGGCAGGCCTCCAAGCTCGGCAAGGAGTGGTACGAGCACAGCGAGGGCTTCTGCGATTACCTCAAGGGCAAGACCGCAGCGGAAATTGCCGCCATCCCTACCGACGGCTCCGACGCCGACCTTGCCGCCCTCTGCACCATCTCGGTGGACGACCTGCAAAAGGCCGCCGCAAAAGCACTGGCCGAACGATAAACCAAAGAAAAACGAAAAAGTTCCATGTCCAAACACCCAGGCGGTGCGGACATGGAACTTTTTGCGTTATAGCGTGCGAAGGATATGCAGAGCCATTTCAGCATTTTGCCTGTCTACGAAAATTTCCGTAACATACTTGGGTTGGATGCCCAGCGTGCCAAACCGCCGTTGGTCGAAAGCGTTCCGCTGGTTGACATCCTTCGTCTTGCAATAGCAGGGGATCCCGGCGGCAGACAGGGCTTCGGTGATGCGGTTGCGGCGGTCGATCTCCGAAACCGTGGCAACCTGTGTTTTCAAAAGACGCTCAAACATGGTTCAACCCTCCTGATGATTCTTTTGCAGGATGATTCCTGCGGCAGTGAAGAGAGCGACGACACCCAGCCAAATCAAAAATCCCGGGTGCGTGCGGAGCTGCTGAGCCTGCCCGGGTGCCATCTCCGGCGTGATCTTTGCAAGATTTATCCGGACGATGAAATCCCCCATGACCTGCCCGAAGATCACTCCGGCAAGATTCCCGAGGGAGATGCTGACCGACACCCAGTGATATCCTGAAAGGTCGAGAAAGAACGGCGCGACCCATAGATACAGATAATGGTTTTGTGCTGTCCAGCCCGGAAGATAGACATTCCGGAGAAAAAACGTCGAGATCAAATACAAAATCAAAAAGCTTCCCGCGTTGGCAAGGAGAAAAAGAGATCGTTTTTTCATGCGGACACCTCCCAAAGATGGATTTTCAGATGTTTACGCAGCAGTGACTACGCCGGAACGGACATGATACACCTTATCAAACCCCTGCATGAATGCACCGGCGACATCGTGGGTGATGGCGACCACCATGCAGGGCATGGAGAGAAGGTTCTCCATCACTTGCTGGGAAGTCTCTGGGTCTAGGCTGGCGGTGATCTCATCGGCGATGATGAGGTCGTATTTCCGCAGAGCCAGCCGCGCAATGCCGATCCGCTGCCGCTGGCCGCCCGAAAGATTCTTGCCGTTCTCGCTGAGGACGGTGTCCAACCCATCGGGCAGGGAAGCGACCCACTCCGAAAGCCCGGCGGAAGCCACGGCGCGTTCCACCTGCTCTTCCGGGAAATCCTCCCGCAGGCAGATGTTGTTCCGGATGGTGTCATTGAACAGATAGGCAGTCTGCGCGATGTAGCCGACGTGCCGGTAGAATTCCGCCCGGTCGAGGTCGCGCACCTGCTGGCCGTTGAAGAGGATGCAGCCGGTGTAATCGGGGTAATACTGGAACAGCAGCTTGGCCAGCGTCGATTTGCCGCAGCCGCTCTCGCCCACAAGGGCCGCTTTCTGGGTGCCTTCGAGGGTGAGGGCTGCACCGTTCAGGACTGGTTTGGCCGCACCGGGATAGGTGAAACAGACGTCCTCGCAGGCCAGATGGTCGATCTTTGCAAGCGATGCACCGTGAGAAGTTTCGGCTTCGCCGGACATGGCGGTTTCCAGCCGGGTGCGAATGCCGCGCGAAGATTTGATCTTGGCATAGCACTGGGCGATCTGGTGGCAGGGCGTAATGACAAAATTCGCCATGCTTGCGGCGGTGGACATGGTGCCGACGGTGATCTTTCCGCGGAACACCAGCAGCAGGCCGATCAGCAGCACCACCGGGAAGATCAGGTTGCTGATGAGGGAGGTGTTCACCACCACGGCATTCAGGCTTTGCTGGTAGGAAAGCTCACTTTCCTCAGCCTTGCGGGAGGCGGCGCGGTGCTGGGCACTGTACGCATCCTCCCGCAGGAAAGCGCGGATCAACTCAAACCCGCCCAGCAGCTCTTTCAGCTGGCCGGTGTACTCCGCCATCTGCGCCGAAAATGCGTCGCGGGCCTGCGTCAGCCGGGCGTTCATCATCCGGGGCAGAACCAGAGGCGGCACGGTCACGACAAGGATCGCCACCAGCAGGACCGGGCTGATGTACAGATACAGCACGAGGGCGCAGAGCATGATGCCGCCCCAGAACACGGCGTTGAAGAGCGACATATAGTAATCGTCATACAAGGTGCGCAGGTCGGTGGTCAGCAGAGAGAGGTAAGCCGCATCGCCCTCCTGATTGTACTGTGCTACTGACCGGCGAAGCACCCGATCCATGACTTGATTGCGCACCTGCTCCACCGCACCGCAGGCCAGTTTGGTAAAGGAGCGGCGGCTCAACCGTTCGCACAGCCAGCTCGCAAAGGTAATGGCGAACACCAGCCCGAGATAGCCAAAGGCTTCTTCTTTGGACTTCGAGTCGATCAGCCACTTGAGCTGGAAGCTTTTCAGCGGAGCCAGAAAGGAGACGCCCGCTGTGAAAAAAACGAACAGCAAGAGCCGGAGCTTGTTCTTCTTAAAGTGGCTGTTAACCGATGGTTTCATATACGATTTCCCCTCTACAATGAACAGACTTTATTTTTTATCCTTGCGGTTCCTCCACCCATCCACAGCGAACAAGATCACATTCTGCACGATTACCGCAAGGAAGCAATAGCCAAAGTAGGAGGGCAGCGTCTGCAGGGCGTATTCCAACAGTTTCAGCTCACCGTGATCGAGCCATTGGGCAAACATCCGCAGCTCTTCCAGCAGGGCGACACAGAAGAAGCCCACACTGAACAGCGCGATTTTATAGTTGTACCGCTTTTTCTGAAACAGCACGGCGACGACGTTCCAGCCGGTCAGAAACGCAGCAAGAAACATCCACAGGGTGTACCCGATATTCCAGTCCATAACAGCATCCTCCCTTCGGAATTGGACAGGGACGGCTTTCTATCGCAAGTCAAGAAATTAGTGCAACATCAAAACAGCATCTCTGCGATATGCAATTCAACGATGTTGCTGTTGCATTAAAAAGTTGAATTGCTATATTTGCGCTGCGTGGATTCCCGCTCGACGAGGGTGCAGCCCAGTTTGATCTCCCGCGCGACCAGAGAGGGGTCGTTCAGCTTTTCCAGCAGCATCCCGGCGGCGATCCGGCCGCTTTCCTCGTAGGCGTAGCGGACGCTGGTGATGGAAGGGGTGCAGACCCGGCAGAGGGTGCTGTCGCCCTGCCCGGTCAGCATCACATCCTCAGGCACCCGTTTGCCGATGCTGCGGAGGTACTGCAGAGCCCCCACCGCCATCCGGCTGGTGGCGCAGAGGATGGCATCCAGCGGGCCGTAAGCTTCCCAGAGGCGGCGTGCCTGCTCCTCGCCGGATTCGATGGAAAAGTTGGCGATGCAGGTGTGCCCGGCCTGCTCTTCCAGCCCGGCGGCTTTCACGGCGTCGCAGTAAGCGCGGTGACGCTCCAGCCCGACGGCGCGGTCGTCCATCCGGGCACCGAGGTATCCCAGACGGCGGCAGCCTTTTTGGAGAACCAGCTGGGTCAGCGTGTAGATGGCATTGTAGTCGTCGTGGTAGACGCAGGAGTAACCACCGAACTGCTGGCCGACGATGACCACCGGCACCGTGCAGTTCTGCAGGGCGGTGTGATGCTGCGGGGTGAATACGGTGGCAATCAGGATCACGCCGTCCACCCGCTGCTCGTGGAGGGTGTCGAGGGATTCCAGCTCCTTTGCGGGGTCATTGAAGGTATCGACCAGCAGGGTGTGATAGCCTTTCGCCTCAAGCACGCCGATGATGCCGGACACCACATTGCTGATGGAATAGGAGTCGAGCTTGGGGAGGATGATCCCGATGGTCTTGGTCTTGCCGGTCCGGAGCACCTGTGCCTGCACCGACGGGCGGTATCCGGTCTCTGCGATGACCCGGGCGATGGCCTCCCGCTTTTCGGCGGAGAGGTAGCCGTGGTTGAGGTAACGGGAAACGGCGGTGTTGGACACCCCGGCCAGTTTTGCGATCTCAGAGATGGTCATAGAATTTCTCCTGTGTGAATTGACGGCCAAACGGCGTCTGTGCGCATATCCTCGAGCCCGGATTGTGCGGGGAAATTGTGCGGGGAACGCGGATCGGATGGCTCAGAGCAGGGCTTCGACCTCACTGCGCTCCGGCATGACGCGGAGGGCACCCTTCCGGGTGGTGATGAGGGCGGCGGCAGCGTTGGCAAAGGTCAGCATCTCGTGCAGCTCGGTCTCCGTGTACGGATGCCAGCCGTGGCTGAGGATGAAGTGGAGCACGCCGCCGAAAAAGGTGTCACCCGCACCGGTGGTCTCGATGGTGTTGGGCATGAGGTGGGCGGGCACTTCTGCCCGGACATCGCCGCAGTAGGCACGGCTACCGTTTTTGCCGAGGGAGAGCAGGATGAGCGGGATGTTGAACCGGCTGCGCAGCCACGCGATGCCGTCGTCGTAGTCCTCGCAGCCGGAGAGCCACTGGATCTCGTTGTCGGAAATTTTGAGGATCTGGCAGTGCGCCATACCGTAGAGGATCTGCTCCCGGGCGTCGTCCATGCTGCGCCACAGGGGTTCCCGGAGATTGGGGTCAAAGCTGAGCAGCGCACCGGACTGTTCGGCCTGCGCAATGGCTTCCCGGGTGGCAGAGCGGCAGGGCTCGTCGGTCATGGAGAGCGAACCGTAGTGGAAGATCTTGGCGTCGGCGATCAACGCCCGATCCAGCTCGTCGGAAGAAAGATTCATGTCGGCACCGGGGTTGCGGTAGAAGCTGAACTCCCGGTCGCCGTCCGGATGGGTGTGGACGACAGCCAGCGTGGTATGCACCACCGGGTCGCGCCGCAGGCCGCGGGTATCAATGCCCACTTCGGTCAGGGCTGCGGCCAGCTGATCGCCGAAACCATCTTGTCCGACCTTGCCGAGAAAAGCGGTCTTGTGCCCGAGCTTGGCCAGAAGAGCCAGCACATTGCAGGGCGCACCGCCCGGGTTTGCTTCCAGCAGCGGGTTGCCCTGCGCACTCTGGCCGTTCTGGGTGAAATCGATCAGCAGCTCACCCAATGCAGCTACATCATAATGCTTCATCTGTTTTTCCTCCTGTGATCAGAACTGCTGTTGCAAATAAAAGGAGCCATACGCCGGAACACGCAGCGCAGTCTGCTCGTTCAGCGTGTAGTGCGCACCCGTCAGCAGATCGGTAAAATCGCCCTTATCATACAGCAGGGAGAGGGGTTTGTCAAATTCGCTGAAGTTGAACACGCCGATGATCTTTTCTGCGTCGGCGTACCGGCCGATGGCGAGCACGGCATCGTCGCCGGTGTCCAGTGTCCAGACGTCGGCATTCAGGCCGAAGGCCGGGTGGCTGCGGCGGAGATTCTCCAGCTTGCGCAGGCCAGTAAAGACCTGCCCTTCGGGGGTGGCGGTGTCCTCGCAGTGGGCGGCCAGCGTCCAGTTCAGCTTGCCGCGGTGGACGTACCGGCTGTCCTGCGCCTTGTTGGGGTCGTTCTTGTAGCTGTAATCGTTCACCTGTGCGATCTCGTCGCCGCTGTACAGCATCGGGATGCCGCTCTGCAGCAGCATCATGGCGTGCAGGGTCAGATCGAGCCGGATGGCGCGTTCCATGGCAGCAGCGTCCTGCGCAGACCCGGCCTTCTCGATGCCGCACAAGCTGGCAGTGGTGGCGCAGAACCGGGCGTCGCCGGTCATGGGGTCGTCGTTGTATAGCTCGCCGCGGCTGTTGCTGCCGCCCTCATAGCCTTGGAAATACCGGTTGAGGTACTTTTTGTGGGCGACTTCCTCAAAGCCCCACTGCTTCAGGGTGTCGAAGTCGAGACCCCAGCCGATGTCATCGTGGCAGCGCAGGTAGTTCAGGAACACAGAGTCCTTCGGCAGGCTGTTGACCGCATCCAGCTGCTTGCGCAGCAGGCGGGTATCCCGGGTGGCCACGGTGTGCCAAGTGGTGCACATGGTGGTCACGTTATAGAGCAGATGGCACTCGGGTTTGTCCACGGTACCGAAGTAGGGCACCACCTTGGCGGGCTCCATGACCACCTCGCCCAGCAGGATGACACTGGGGCAGACGATCTCGCCGATCATCCGCATCATCCGGACGATGGTGTGTACCTTGGGTAGGTTGCGGCAGCTGGTGCCCAGCTCCTTCCAGATGTAGGGCACCGCGTCGATCCGGATGATGTCCATGCCCTTGTTGGCAAGGAAGAGATAATTGTACATCATCTCGTTGAACACCCGGGGATTGCGGTAGTTCAGATCCCACTGGTAGGGGTAGAAGGTGGTCATAACGTAGTGCCCGCACTCGGGCAGCCAGGTAAAGTTGCCGGGTGCCGTGGTGGGAAACACCTGCGGCACGGTCTTTTCATACTCCTGCGGGATGGACGGGTCGGCGTAGAAGAAATACCGGCTCATGTACTCGCCGTCTCCGGCGCGGGCGCGCTTGGCCCACGCGTGGTCTTCGCTGGTGTGGTTCATCACGAAGTCCATGCAGACGTTGATCCCTTTTTTGTGGCAGGCGTCGGTCAGCTGCTCGAGGTCCTCCATGGTGCCGAGGTCGGGCCGGACGGTGCGGAAATCCGCCACCGCATAGCCGCCGTCGCTCCGTTCCGGAACCGTGTTCAGGAAGGGCATCAAGTGCAGGCAGTTGACGCCGGCCTTTTCGAGGTAGGGCAGCTTGGCCCGGACACCCTGCAGGTTGCCGGCAAAGTTGTCGATGTACAGCATCATGCCGACCAGATCGCTGCTCTTATACCAGTTTGGGTCTGCTTCCCGGGCCAGATCCCGCTTTTTCAGTGCGGCAGAGCGGGCCTCGGCGTAGTAGTGCAGCATCTCGCACAGCTCAGCAAACATGGAATCGTTGTGGTACAACTCCATATAAAGCCAGCGCAGCTCGTCCAGATGACGGTGCAGACGCTGCTGAAACAGGGTCTCTTCGATTTTTGTCATAGCAGATCGCTCCTCCCAAGGGATCAGACAGGATGAAAGTTCAGATCGAGGGCTCCAATAAATAATGCCACGCAAAGGCTTTGTACAGCCCGTTGTCGTCCACTGCCGGGCAGACCTCGTCGGCGTGCTGCTTCAGGGTCTCGCTGCCGTTGTTCATACAGATGCCGAGGGCGGCGGCCTCGAGCATTTCCAGATCGTTCATGCTGTCGCCGAAGGCGATGGTGTCAGCCATGGGGATCCCGGCAGCCTCGGCCATCCGGCGGACGGCGGTGCCCTTGTTGAACTGCCTGCTGATGAGCTCGCCGTTGATGAGGCCGAACGGGTCAGGGTCTTGGATGCAGAAATGAAACTCGCCCGAAAGCTCCTCCTGCGGCACCTTGAGGTTTTCGCGGGAGGGGCAGGCAAATACCACCTTGTAGATCGGTTCGCCGTCGTATTCTTTCATGGGGCGGATGTTCAGGCTGGATTCCAGCTGTTCGCGCCAGCGCAGAAGTTCGCTGTTGGCACCGGCGGCCACCCGGCTGCGCAGAAACGCCTTGAAGCTCTCGTCCACATAGCTGCCCATCTTGCCCTCGATGGTGCGGAACACACCGTTCTCGGCAAGGCAGTGCAGCACCTTGTTTTGTTGGGCGGGGGTCATGGGGCAGTTGTAGAGGACCTGATTCTGGTACTCGATGTAGCCGCCGCTGCTGCTGATGATGCCGTCGAAGGAATATTCCAGCAGGGGGCGGAGCATCCCGTAGTTCCGCCCGGAGCAGAGCACCACCTTGTGGCCTGCCTGCTGTGCCCGCTGGATGGCGTCGAGAGCCGAGGCGGGCGGAGTGTTCTTGCCGGCTTCGGTCAATGTGCCGTCAATGTCCAGAAAGATCAATTTTCGATTCATTTCCATCCCTCTGTTTCACAAATAAAATGGTATCGTTTTCACATCTGCTATCATACTAGCACGGTACAAACCGTTTGGCAAGCCCTTTCTCGGTGGCAGATTGACTGAAAATTTGGGCGGATCCTCGGCAGAATGTCCAAATTGGAGCGCGTTTTGGCGGACAGGAAAAGGGCATCTTAAGATTTCCTAAGAAATTCATCATGGAAATTTAAAGATGAGGCTGTTATACTGAAGAAAAAGATGCAAGAGGAGGGAACAGAGCATGGCAGAACAGACGATCCTGATCGTGGAAGACGACCCGGACATCCGGGATGGCGTGCGCATTCTGCTGACCGGCGAGGGCTACCGCATCCGCGAAGCCGAAAACGGCCTGCGTGCGCTGGAAATGATGGAGCCGGAGGTCGATCTGGTCATTCTGGATATCATGATGCCGGGCATGAGCGGCCTGCGGGTCTGCGAAGAGATCCGCAAGACCTCCACCGTACCGATCCTCTTCCTGACGGCGAAATCGCAGGAGTCGGACAAGCTTTTGGGTCTGACGGCCGGAGGCGACGACTATCTGGCCAAGCCATTTTCCTTTGCGGAGCTGAGTGCCCGGGTCAAAGCTCTGCTGCGGCGGTACTGCGTCTATCGGGGCAAGGCACAGGCCGGAACGCAGCCGGAAAATACCATGCTGTCCTCCGGCGGCATCCGCCTTGCGCTGGATTGCAACCGGGTCTGGGTGGACGAGCGGGAAGTGGATCTGACCGAGACGGAATACAAAATTTTAAAGATGCTGATGCAGAACCCGCAGCGGATCTTCCCGGTGCAGGTCATTTACGAGACGGTCTGGAACGAGCCGTATTTTTACATCTCCAACGGCACCGTCATGGTACACATCCGCAACCTGCGCACCAAGATCGAGGCCGACCCGCAGAAGCCCCAGCGGATCTGCACCATCTGGGGCAAGGGCTACCGGTTCTCGGCCGGAGAAGGGGGCTGAAGATGAAAAAAAATCATGGGCTGGCAAAACAATTCACTGCGCTGATCCTGCTCTCCGGCTTGTGCAGTGCGCTGCTGCTGGTGGGGATGCAGTACGCGCTGAACAAAGCCCTGCGTGCCTATTTCAGCCGGGAAGAGGTGCAGCAGCGGATCGCCACCGAGCAGCTGGCCGATCTTCAGGCATACATCGACGAACATCAGCTGGCCAGCACCGACTGGAAAGAGATCGACGAATGGTCGCACCGCCACCGGAACACCATGCTGGGATTTTACCGGGAAGGGGAAGAACCCTATTTTTCCATGCCGCGCATTTATCAGGGGCGGGAGGATGCGCAACCCGGCGGGCAGTTCCAGCCGTTTGAGTGGCTCTCCTTCAACAGCGTCCGCTTTTCGGATGGGGAAGCTGCGGTTGCCCTCTACTACAATGGGGTCAACGCCTATTACGGCATCGGCTGTGAGATCCTGCTGGGCGTGGTCATCGTGCTGTTTCCGGTGTTTTTCCTGTTTGGCAGCCGGAAGATCATCCGCTACATCGTCCAGCTCAGCGAGGAGATCCAGGCCATGGAGGGCGGCGACCTCGACCATCCCATCACGATCCGAGGAGCCGATGAGCTGACCACACTGGCCCGCTGTCTGGACTCCATGCGGATCACCCTGCGCACCCAGCAGCAGGAGGAGGCGGAAGCCTCGGCCAAGGTCAAGAGCCTCATCACCGAGATGTCGCACGATCTGCGTACCCCGCTGACCACCCTGCTGCTGTATACCGAGATCCTGCGCAGCCACAAATACGACGGAAAAGCGCAGGAAAATGACTACCTGAACAAGATCGACACCAAAGCCCGGCAGATCAAGCAGTTGTCGGACAACCTCTTTGAATACGCACTGGTCACCCGGGATACCGTGGTGACACTGGATCCGCCCGCCCGCTTCTCCGCGATTCTGGAGGAGCCGCTGACCGATCTGATCGACCATCTGCAGCAACGCGGCTTCCTCTGCAGGCTGGAGCTGGGCAGCGACGACCCGCTGCTGACCGTCCGCAGCCAGTATGTCCGGCGGATCTTGGACAACATCACCTCGAACATCCTCAAATACGCCGACCCGCAGCAGGAGATCTGCATCCGCTTCGTGCAGGAAGCGGACAAGGCGGGGCTGACCTTCCGGAACAGGACGCTGCCGGTGCCGCCCTCGGCCGAGAGCACCAAAGTCGGCCTGACCAGCATGGAGACGATGATGGACAAAATGCACGGCGTGTTCCGGGTCGAGCAGGGCAGCGGCTGGTTCCGCGTGACGCTGCTGTTCAAGGCTTCCTCGTAAAGGGGAAGCCTCTTTTTTTTGCGCTCCGGCGCAGCTTCACCCAAATTTAACCTTTCTTAAGCGGTCTTAAGAACTTTCTGGGTCAAATCCTAAGATTTTCCAATTATAATCGTGCTGTACTCAAAATCACACCCAAACAGGAGGGGCAGCACGATGCTACGGAGAAAAAGACCCGAGGACGCCGCCGACCAGCCGTTTCCGGCTGAGCTGGATGCAGCGTCCGCCCAGCCCGCCGAAAAGGGCTGGAAACCATTTTGGAAAAAGCACTGGAAAAAGATCCTTGCCGTGGTCTGCGCAGCGGCCATCGCAGGGGGGATCCTCCTCCCGCGGTTT
>ERZ869979.296-NODE-296-length-15289-cov-4.356166_pt1 | contig 15289 bp, 11 predicted proteins | sample MGYA00521269_ERZ869979 | MGnify/ENA primary metagenome ERZ869979 (study PRJEB32232, sample SAMN07284974) | human gut metagenome | biome: human-associated habitat; material: feces | host: Homo sapiens | place: Tanzania | collected 2014-04-05 ... | reverse complement strand
ATCATTATATGTTTTTGAAAGCACATATTGATAATTGGCCGTATTTTTTAATAAAGCTAAGAAATTCTCATTTCCCACCACTAATACTTTACTTGCCTCCATACGCACTTACCCAACATAAATATCCACTATATCTTTTCCCAATACTTCTTTTAACCAAGTTGAATTCGAAGCTTTTAACTTAGCCTCTTCTAAACTTTGAGGAAGTCTGTTTGTATCCTCACTCACAACATCCGTACAAGGATCTGGAATCCAATTCTTTTCAATACCCTCTAAACCTGCATAAATCAATAAGGCATACGCTAAATATATGTTACTACTACAATCCGGACTTCTTAACTCCATACGATTCGAACTATGCGTAGCCGGAATACGAATCAATTGATTTCGATTTTGGTAGGACCAAGAAATGAAACTAGGCGCCTTATCCTTACCCATACGCTTATAGGAATCTTTTGATGGATTTAAAAATAGAGTCATCTCTTCAATATGATTTAAAATACCCGCCATAAAAGGCATCAATAACTCCTCATGATCTTGCACACTCATATTGATATGCATACCATTACCCGGTTTGTCCGCAATAGGTTTTGGTGAAAAGTCAGCCACTAAACCTTGCATATTGGCCAAAGCCTCAACAACCCACTTAAAAGTTGCCGCATTATCCGCTGCCTGTAAAGCCGTTGAATAACGAAAATCAATTTCATTTTGACCCGGACCCATCTCATGATGTGAAACCTCCGGATCAATACCCATTTCCGATAATGTCAAACAAATTTCACGACGAATATTTTCACCCTTGTCTAAAGGTGCAATATCCATATATCCACCTTGATCTAAAGGAACAAAGGTATTATTGCCATTTTCATCTTGTTTAAATAAATAAAATTCAAATTCCGAACCAAAATTGATTGTGATTCCCTTTTCCTTTGCCTTTCTCACAGCCTGCTTCAATATATATCTTGCATCCCTTTCAAAAGGCGTACCATCCGGATACTTAATATCACAATACATACGAATGACACTACCATCCATACTTCGCCAAGGAAGAATAGACATCGTATTTGGATCTGGATATAAGAATAAGTCACTATGTATTTCATCTAAAAAACCATCAATGGCACTGGCATCAAAACTAATACCTTCCATAAAAGCTCTTTTTAATTCGGTTGGTAAAACCGAAACATTTTTTTGTCTACCATAAATATCAAAATACGCAAGACGAATAAAACGAACGTCTTGTTCTTCGCAAAAACTCAATACATCTTCATATGTCATAAAATTCACCTCGATTAATTAATACACTATTTTCATACTGTTTTCAATATTTTTTACATTTCTTTTCAATTTCTTATTGACAACTTCAATTATCCGAATATAATTAGTTGCATACATGGCAAGGACGCCAAAGAAAACATAGGTCAAACCTATTGTTTTTCGTGTCCTTGCCCTTTTTTTATGTAAAGGAGAGCCATTATGAAATCGAAAGTAGAAGAAATTTTTGGAAGTAAAGTTTTTGATGAATCTGTTATGCGAGAAAAGCTCGCAAAAGATACTTATCGCGAATTAGAAAAAACCATTCGCGACGGTAAACAGTTAAACATCAAAATCGCAAATGCGGTAGCCCACGCTATGAAAGAATGGGCCCTAGAACAAGGTGCAACACACTACACACACTGGTTCCAGCCAATGACAGGAGTTACTGCTGAAAAGCATGATGGCTTTATCAATCCGGATAAAGATGGAAAAGTCATTATGGAATTTAGTGGTAAAGAACTAATTAAAGGTGAACCCGACGCCTCAAGTTTTCCAAATGGAGGTTTAAGAGCTACATTTGAAGCCAGAGGATATACAGCTTGGGACCCAACAAGCTATGCCTTTATTAAAAACGGCGTACTTTGTATTCCAACCGCTTTCTGCTCTTACTCAGGACACGCTCTAGATAAGAAAACACCACTATTAAGAAGTATGCAGGCCATTAATAAACAAGCCTTACGTATTGTGAAATTATTTGGCAATGACGATGTTCAAGCCATTAAAACAACCGTCGGACCTGAACAAGAATATTTCTTAGTTGATCAAAAATATTATGAACAAAGAAAAGACTTGATCTATACAGGACGTACTTTATTTGGTGCACCATGCCCTAAAGGACAAGAACTAGAAGATCACTATTTTGGAACGATCAAGACTCGTGTACAAGAATTCATGTCTGATTTAAATGAAGAATTATGGAAACTAGGCATCTTAGCTAAAACAGAACACAACGAAGTTGCCCCTGCTCAACATGAGCTTGCTCCAATCTTTACAACTACAAATATCGCAACCGACCACAACCAATTGACAATGGAATTGATTCAAAGAGTCGCAAAGAAACATGGATTGGTTGCCCTACTTCATGAAAAACCATTTGAAGGCATCAACGGTAGTGGTAAACACAACAACTGGTCTTTATCAACCGATACAGGAATCAACCTATTAGAACCAGGCGATACACCTCATGAAAACGCACAATTCTTAGTCTTCTTAGCTGCCATTATTAAAGCCGTTGATGAACACCAAGACTTATTACGATTAAGCGTAGCTACTGCAGGAAACGATCATAGACTAGGTGCCAACGAAGCACCTCCAGCTATTATCTCTATTTTCTTGGGTGATGAATTAACCGCAGTATTAAAAGCGATTGAAGAAGATAAACCATATGATGGAAAAGAAAAAGAATTGATGAAGATTGGTGCTACTGTTCTTCCTAAATTCCCTAAAGATTCTACGGATCGTAACCGTACTTCTCCATTCGCATTTACAGGAAACAAGTTCGAATTCAGAATGCCTGGATCAAACTCAAGTATTGCCGGATGCAATATCGTGTTAAATACAGTTATTGCGGATGAAATCGAAAAATTTGCGGACATTCTAGAATCTAGTGATGATTTCGACACTACATTACACGCATTGATCAAAGATACAATCAAAAACCACAAGCGCATTATCTTCAACGGCAATGGTTATGATGATTCTTGGGTTGAGGAAGCTGAAAAACGTGGTTTATTAAACTTAAAGACAACTCCAGATGCCCTTCCATACTTCAAAACCGAAGAAAACATTGCCTTATTTGAAAGACAAAAAGTTTTATCTAAAGAAGAAGTGGAATCAAGATATGAAATTTTAATGGATGAATACGAAAAACAAATCAACATTGAAGCATTGACAATGTTAGACATCGTTAAAAAAGACATCTTACCAGCCGCAAGTAAGTTCTCTAAAGAATTAACCGATACCATTTCAAACAAAAAAGCAATTGGCATCGACTTAACATACGAACTTGAAACAGCTAAGAAAATCAGTGAATATTTAACCGAAGCCTATCAAGCTTTGGTTACACTTGAAAACGATGTTGAAAAACTTCACAACATTGATGATTTTGAAAAATCAGCCTTCTACGTAAGAGACTTCATTATCCAAGACATGGCAAATCTAAGAACACCATGTGACAAACTTGAAGTCATTACTTCTAACTCAGATTGGCCATTTCCAACTTATGGAAAATTATTATTCGGAATTCTATAAACCGGCACATGCCCGGTTTTTCCGTCTATAAAGGAGATGTAATTTATGTGTACAATTATCGGATATAAATCATTAAAATCAACAAAAGACACCATACATAATGCTCTAGTAGCTACATATACAAGAGGTCCCGACGATGAAAGAATCCAACAAGTTGGATGTGGCTATCTAGGTTTTCAAAGACTATCCATCATGGGACTTAGTCCTGAAGGCATGCAGCCATTTGAAAGAAATGGAAACGTAGTCGTTTGTAACGGTGAAATCTATGGCTTTAGAGCCATCAAGGATGAACTTGAAAAAAGCGGATTTACATTTGTATCGCAAAGCGATTGTGAAATTCTTTTACCACTCTATGAAAAATATGGCTTAGACATGTTTAAAAAATTAGATGCTGAATACACATGCATTATTTATGATGCCACAAAAAACGATTTTATCGCTGCAAGAGATCCAATAGGAATCCGTCCTTTATTTTATGGCTATGATCAAAATCATAATATCGTCTTTGCCTCTGAAGCTAAAAACCTAGTTTCCATTGTCGAACAAATCTTCCCATTCCCTCCAGGATACTATTATGCCGATGGCAAGTTTACTTGTTACTTAGATGTGACTCAAGTCGATAAAGTGATTTCTTCCGATCTAGAAACCATCTGTTCAAACATTCACGATAAATTAGTGGAAGGTGTCAAGAAAAGATTGGATGCCGATGCCCCACTAGGATTCCTTTTAAGTGGAGGATTAGATTCAAGTCTAGTATGTGCCATCAGTCAAAAATTACTCAATAAACCCATTGAAACCTATGCGATTGGAATGGAAACGGATGCGATCGATTTAAAATATGCCAAAGAAGTCGCTGACTTTATTGGCTCTAACCACCATGAAATCATTATCAATAAAGAAGATGTCTTAAATGCGATCAAACCCGTCATTCAAACTTTAGCTACTTTTGACATCACAACCATTCGCGCCAGCATTGGAATGTATCTTATCTGTAAAGCCATTCATGAACAAAGTAACATTCGCGTATTACTTACTGGAGAAATCAGTGATGAATTGTTTGGCTACAAATATACAGATTTTGCCCCAAGCCCTGAAGAATTCCAACAAGAATCTATAAAACGAGTCCATGAACTCTATATGTATGATGTCTTAAGAGCCGATCGTTGTATTTCCACAAACTCCATCGAAGCTCGCGTTCCCTTTGGCGATCTAGATTTTGTCAAATATGTCATGGCCATTGATCCTGAAAAGAAAATGAATACATATAATAAAGGAAAATATTTACTTCGCCATGCCTTTGAAAAAGATGAAATCTTACCATACGACATCTTGATGCGAGAAAAAGCCGCCTTCTCCGATGCGGTAGGACACTCCTTGAGTGATGATATTAAAGAGTATGCTGAAAGTTATTATACGGATGCTGAATTTGAAGAAAAAATCAAAAAGTACAAATATTGTACTCCATTCACAAAAGAATCCTTGTTGTATCGTGAAATCTTCGAATCTTACTACCCTAACCAAGCGGGTATGATCAAAGATTTCTGGATGCCAAATAAAAACTGGCAAGGATGCAACGTGAAAGATCCAAGTGCTCGTTATCTATCCAACTATGGAGATAGCGGCAAATAGAAAGGTTGTGTATTATGAATTTTGAAATTGAACACGATGCCTGCGGTATTGGAACCGTAGTCCAAATTGATGGCAAACAAAGTTATGATGTCGTCGATAAAGCTTTACACATTGTAGAAAAACTAGAACATAGAGCTGGTAAAGATGCCAGTGGCAAAGTCGGTGATGGTGTAGGTATCTTACTTCAAATCAGTGATGACTTCTTTAGAAAGACATTAAAAAAAGACAACATCAAATTACCTCAAACCTATGGTGTCGGTATGTTTTTCTTACCAAGAAACAAATTGTTGTTGAACCAACACAAAAAGATGTTCGAAAAACTTGTCGAACAAGAAGGATGTACATTCATCACATGGAGAAAAGTACCATGTGATGATTCCATCTTAGGCCAAAAAGCCAAAGATTGTATGCCTAGTATTTATCAAGCTTTTGTTTCTGGTGGTACAGATTTAGAACAAAAACTATATGTAATCCGACGCGAATTTGAAAAAAGCTGTAAAGAAACATATGTAGCCTCATTAAGCAGTCGTACCATTGTTTATAAAGGTATGTTTTTGGTTTCTCAATTAAGAAAATTCTATCTTGATCTACAAGATGAAAACTATAAATCTGCCATTGCGATCGTACACTCACGTTTCTCTACCAATACAACACCATCTTGGCAAAGAGCGCATCCAAACCGTTATATTGCCCACAATGGTGAAATCAATACCATCCGTGCTAACGTCAATAAAATGTTAGCGCGTGAAGAAAGTATGCATTCAAAATTCTTGGATGAAAATTCAAGTAAAATCTTACCTATCATTAATACTTCCGGTTCCGATTCAGCCATGTTAGATAACGCCCTAGAATTTTTAGTCATGAATGGCATGCCACTTGAAAAAGCCGTTATGATTTTGATTCCAGAACCATGGAAACACCAAGCCATGGACCAAAAGAAGAAAGATTTCTACCACTACTATGCCACTATGATGGAACCATGGGATGGTCCAGCCGCTATTTTATTTAGTGATGGACAAAAAGTAGGAGCCGTACTTGACCGTAATGGACTTCGACCTAGTCGATACTACCTAACAAGCGACAACATGTTGATTTTATCCAGTGAAGTTGGTGTATTGGATATGGATGAAAAGAAAATCGTTAAAAAATCAAGACTTGAACCTGGTAAGATGTTACTTGTCGATACTGTGAAAAAAGAATTGATTGAAGACTACGATTTAAAACAAGCCTATGCCACATCAAATCCATATGGCGAATGGCTAGACAACCACTTATTACACCTTCAAGACTTACCGGCTCCCGATAAGAAAACACACATCCATTCTCAACATGAAAGAGATATTCTTTATAAGATCTTCGGCTATACCTATGAAGATGTAAAAGATATTATTTTACCAATGGCACGCGTTAAACTTGAACCAACAAGTGCGATGGGTACCGATATCCCTTTGGCAATTTATTCCCAAAATCATTTAAGTTTATTCCATTATTTTAAACAACTCTTCGCCCAAGTAACCAACCCACCTATTGATTCTTTACGTGAAGAAGTGGTCACAGATACAACCATCTATATTGGTAGTGACGGAAACTTATTAAAAGACAAGTCCGATAACTGTACAGTATTAGAGGTCAACAATCCAATTCTTACATCTAGAGATATGGATAAGATTCGCCAATTAAATCGACCAGGATTTAAAAACGAAACTATTTCCCTATTATTCTATCGCTCAACTTCATTAAAAGAAGCCTTAGACAACTTATTTATTGAATGTGATAAAGCCTACAGAAATGGTGCCAACATCTTGATTCTTAGTGATAAAGGCGTTGATGAAGGTCATATGGCTATTCCAAGTCTTTTAGCTGTTTCAGCCTTAGAACAACACTTAGTCAAAACCAAAAAGAAAACGGATGTATCCATCATTCTAGAAAGTGGCGAACCAAGAGATGTACATCAATTCGCTACACTTTTAGGCTATGGTGCAACCGCCATCTATCCATATTTAGCACATGAATGCATTGAAGAAATGATTCAATTGAATATGTTAGATAAAGAAGTCAATATTGCGATCGATGACTACAATGAAGCCATTTTAAAAGGTATTGTCAAGATTGCCGCTAAAATGGGTATTTCAACACTACAATCCTATCAAGGAGCCCAAATCTTTGAAGCGATCGGAATCTCAAAAGATGTCATCGATACCTATTTCACAAATACCATTAGTGAAGTAGAAGGTATCACTTTAAAAGATATTGAAAACGATTTGATCTACCACCATGATCGTGCATATGATCCATTAGGACTTACAACGGATACAAGTCTAGATTCGATTGGATTCCATAAATTAAGAAAAGGCGATGGTAAAGAAGATCACTTATATTCTCCAGAAACAATTGTGAAACTTCAAAGAGCTACACAAACGAATGACTACGATTTATTTAAAGAATATTCAAATGAATTGAATTTAAACTTTCAAAAACACCATTTAAGAAGTCAATTGCACTTTAAAAAGACAAGAAATTCAATCCCATTATCGGAAGTGGAAAGCGAATATGAAATCGTTAAACGCTTTAAAACCGGTGCCATGAGCTATGGTTCGATTTCCGAAGAAGCCCATACTTGTATGGCGATTGCGATGAATCGTTTGGGTGGTAAATCCAATTCAGGTGAAGGTGGCGAAAAACCAGAACGCTTAGGTACTGAAAAGAACTCCGCTATTAAACAAGTCGCAAGTGGTCGTTTTGGCGTAACCGAAGAATACTTAGTCAGTGCCAAAGAGATCCAAATCAAAATGGCACAAGGCGCAAAGCCAGGTGAAGGTGGACACTTGCCAGGCAAGAAAGTCTATCCATGGATTGCGAAAACACGTTATTCAACTCCAGGTGTATCTTTGATTTCCCCTCCTCCTCACCACGATATTTATTCGATTGAAGACTTAGCCCAATTGATCTACGACTTAAAGAATGCCAACCCACAAGCTCGTATCAGTGTCAAACTTGTATCTGAAGCTGGTGTTGGTACGATCGCATCGGGTGTTGCCAAAGCCGGAGCTACCGTTGTCTTAATTTCTGGTTATGATGGTGGTACTGGGGCTGCCCCACAAAGTAGTATTCACCATGCAGGTCTTCCTTGGGAATTGGGTTTAGCACAAGCACATCAAAATTTAGTGGAAAATGGTTTAAGAAGTCGTGTTTTAATTGAAACCGATGGAAAATTAATGACTGGAAAAGATGTAGCCATCGCATGCTTACTTGGAGCGGAAGAATTTGGCTTTGCGACAGCACCACTTGTAACTATGGGATGTATGATGATGCGTGTATGTAATCTAGATACTTGTCCATTTGGTGTGGCAACACAAAACCAAAAATTAAGAAAACGTTTCAAAGGAAAACCAGAATATGTCATGAACTTCATGTTGTTTATTGCACGTGAATTAAGAGAAATCATGGCTGAACTTGGCTATCGTACAATCGATGAAATGGTCGGTCATACGGATAATCTAGAAGTGGATGAAGATGCGAATATGGATTATTCAAACATCTTAATGCAACCTCACAATATTCACTATCAGCCAAAGGATACATTTAACTTTGAGCTTGAAAAAACCGTGGATATGAAGACATTACTTCCTAAATTTGAGCCTTACTTTAAATCAAAGAAACCTCATGCTGAAACAATCCATATTTCAAGTACTGATCGTACTGTAGGAACAATTTTATCCAATGCCGTCACAAAACAATTCAATAACACATTAGAAGACGATATGTATACTGTACATTGTAACGGTGGTGCTGGACAATCTTTTGGTGCCTTCGTACAAAAAGGAATCACTTTAGATGTACATGGTGATGCGAATGACTATTTTGGCAAGGGCTTATCGGGTGGTAAATTGATTATTCAACCGAATAAAGAAGCGACTTTTAAACCAAATGAAAATGTCATTATTGGTAATGTCGCCTTATATGGTGCAACCAGTGGTGAAGCTTATATTCGTGGTATGGCTGGAGAGCGTTTTGCGGTACGTAACTCAGGTGCAAGTGCTGTAGTAGAGGGTGTTGGAGATCATGGACTTGAATATATGACAGGTGGTACTGTTGTGATCTTAGGTCAAACGGGTAAAAACTTGGCTGCCGGTATGTCTGGTGGTATTGCGTATATTTATGATCCGAACCATGATTTATATACACGTTTAAATAAACAATTAGTCAATACATATGAAGTAAGTGGTAAAGCAGATATTGAAACATTAACGCAATTATTAAAGAATCACTATAAATATACAAATTCGGATGTTGCAGAAAAGATTTTATCAAATTTTGATTCTGAACTATCCAACTTTAAAAAGATCGTACCTAAGGATTATGAAAAGATCACTACATTGATTCAAGAATTAAAGGCCAAAGGCTATCATGATGATGAAGCCAGTCTAATGGCTTTTGAACAGGTACATGCTTAGAAAGGATGAAAGATTATGGGAAAACCAACAGGATTTTTAGAATATGAAAGACAAGAAAACGAGGCCATCCAACCTCTTTCTCGTATCACAAACTTTAATGAATTTCATCCTTTTTTAGATGAAGAAACTAGACGTAAACAAGGTGCACGCTGCATGAACTGTGGCGTTCCCTTTTGTCAGTCTGCCATCAAATTAAAAAACATGGTGACTGGCTGTCCTTTACACAACTTGATTCCGGAATGGAATGATGAAATCTATAATGGCAATGATAAAAGAGCTTTATCCAGATTATTAAAAACAAATCCATTCCCTGAATTTACTGGCCGTGTATGCCCTGCCCTTTGCGAAAAGGCTTGTTTGAATGGTTTAGATCAAGAACCAGTCACAATCAAAGAAAATGAATTGTATACAATTGAAACTGCCTATAAAAACGATTGGATGAAAGCCTATATTCCTAGTGTTCGTTCCGATAAAAAGGTTGCCATCATTGGTTCAGGTCCAGCAGGTCTAGCTTTGGCTCATGATTTAAATCGAAGAGGCCATTCTGTGACTGTCTTTGAAAAAGAAGATCGTATTGGTGGTTTATTGATGTATGGTATTCCAAATATGAAGCTTGAAAAGAATGTTATTCAAAGACGTTTGGATATTCTTACTGAAGAAGGCATTGTTTTTAAAACGAATGTGAATGTAGGTAAAGATATCACTAAAAAGGAATTGGAAAAAGAATTTGATGCGATTATTTTTGCGACAGGATCTAAAAAAGCTCGTGATTTAAATGTAAAGAATCGTGATTGTTCAGGTATTTATTTTGCGGTGGACTATCTTACAAAGGCCACTAAACATTTGTTGGATAACACCGAAGAAATTTCTGCCAAATATAAACATGTCGTCATTGTCGGTGGTGGTGATACTGGAAATGATTGTGTTGGTACAAGTATTCGTCAGGGTTGTGCAAGTGTTGTACAAATTGAAATGATGCCTAAAGCCCCAGATGAAAGACTAGAAAGTAATCCTTGGCCAGAATGGCCTAAGATCTGTAAGACAGATTATGGTCAAGAAGAAGCGATTGCCGTCTTTAAAAAGGATCCTCGTATTTATGAAACAACCGTGAAAGAGTGTATCTTAGATGATAAGAAAAATTTAAAACAGATCAAAACCGTAAAAGTGCACTTCAACAATGGCAAACTTGAAGAAGTTAAAGGTTCAGAACAAATTTTAGATTGTGACTTACTATTGATTGCGGCTGGCTTTATTGGTGTTGAGGATGATTTAAAGAAAAGTTTTAAACTCGAAACCTCTCAAAGAAATACGATTGTAACACAACCAAACTCATATCAAGTCAAAGACAAATACTTTACGGCTGGTGATTGTCATAGAGGTCAATCCTTAGTTGTATGGGCCATCCATGAAGGTAAGGAATGTGCTAAAGAAGTGGATGCTTATTTAATGGGTTATACAAATATTGAATAATTTAAAGTTGATTTAAGCTTAGAATCATATCCTTATATTGTAAACAAGGAGGTATAAGGACATGAAAAATGAAATGCCAAAAATTCCAAATTCAAATTATAGATTATTCAAGAAAGGTTCCAAATTGATTTTAAGTGCTGCAACATTTGGCGTAGTTGCCGCCGGAAGTTTTCAAGGTGTAAATTATGTAGTGAATAACTACAATAAAGAAAATACAACAGTACAAAGTACAAATGTAGTCAACACTTCAACTAAATCAACATCAGATGTAAGTAAAGTCGCTCAAAATTGTATGCCAAGTATTGTATCGATTACCAATGTATCGGTATCGGATGTACAAAATTATTTCAGTCTATATGGACGTAATTCTAGAAGCAATCCGTTTACGCAACAAGAAAGTACAAGTGTAGGTAGTGGTGTCATCATTAATAAACAAGATGGTGAAATCGATATTTTGACAAACTATCACGTGATTGAAGGTGCAACTACTTTAACTTGTACATTAGCGGATAATACCAATGTAGAGGCCACTGTAAAAGGTGTGGATGAAGATCGTGACTTAGCTGTAATTTCAATCAAGACAAGTGATTTAAGTGAAGACACACTAAAACAAATAGCGATTGCGACAATTGGAGATAGTGACAAGTTACAAGTTGGTGAACAAGTCGTAGCCATTGGTAATGCGTTAGGTTATGGTCAATCTGTTACAACGGGTATTGTATCGGCTACAAATCGTAGTGTTTCAACAAGTTCAGATACAGACAAATCTCAATCATATATTCAAACGGATGCAGCTATTAATCCAGGAAACTCTGGTGGTGCCCTACTTAATATGAGCGGTGAATTGATTGGCATCAACTCCGCTAAATTAAGTGATACCGATGTAGAAGGTATGGGTTATGCGATTGCGATCAGTGATGTCAAAGATTCCATCAATACAATGCTTCAAGGAAAAGATGTAAGTAAATCATCAACACAATCTTCTTATTATTACAACAATAATGAAGATGATGATGATGACTCCTCTTCTCCATTTGACTTCTGGAACTAAGACTAAAAGACTGTTTAGATCATTTTAAACAGTCTTTTATTACATTTTTAAACAAATTATGTTATATTGAATATGACGAAGGCGTTATATGCGCAAACTGGGTTGCTAACCCTTATCTGAGATGATAAGGACGCTGCCCTTTCAAATTTTTAGAACTAAAACAGGGACTTGATTCCTGTTTTTTTTTATTGTAAAATACATAAGATGTTTTTTTGTGGATATGGATCGCATGACCATAATCTATGTATGAAGGCATCAATTTGATTAGTTACATCGTATTCTGTAAAAGAAACGAAAGTAGGAGGAAATATGAACAAATCAAAACTATCAGTACGCCAGATGTGCGTGTTGGCTTTATTTTTGGCCATCGAAATCATCATGTATCTAACACCAATTGGATACTTACGTATTAACGCATTAAGTGTTACATTGATGCACGTGCCTGTAATTATCTTGGCTAGCACAATGGGACCTGCTGCAGGAGCTTTCTTAGGATTCGTATTTGGATGTACTTCAGTAATTGGAGCTACAATGACACCTGGAATCACAAGCTTTGTCTTCTCTCCATTCGTAACCGTTGGTGGTATTTCTGGTAACTTCTTTAGTTTAGTTATAGCTTTAGTTCCACGTATTTTATTAGGTGTAATTGCTGGTTATGTATTTAAATTCGCGAAAAAATACTGTAAAGCAACTCCAGTAGCTGCAGGTATCGCAGCCGCTGTTGCGACAGTATGCCACACAATCATGGTATTAGGATTGATCATTATCTTATTTGGTCCTCAATACTCTGAAGCTTTAGGTATTAGCCAAGCAGCCTTGAATGGTGTTATGGCTGGTGTAATCGGAACAAACATGCTTCCTGAAGTCATCGTAGCTGTTGTTTCAAATATGGCTTTAGCGACTGCATTAAGTTCAAGATACGTTGGAATTACTCAACAAGCATAGTCAATGAATAGTGTAACTTTGGTTGCACTATTTTTTTTATTTGGATTATAATAATTTGGGTGATAAAAATGAATTTAAATTGGAAATTAAATAAAACAGAACATATTGTACAAGATGAATGGATCGACTTTCGTAAAGAGTCTTTTATTCTTCCGAATGGAAAGGAATTCTCCCCTTTCTATAATTATTCAAGAAGAAACTTCGTTGTGATTATCGCAAGAACCAAGGATGATAAATATATAACAGTTCGTCAATATAGACACGGTCATACATCATTAGTATACTACACAGAAAAACGAAGAGGACTTGAAAATATAACGAGCCCTCTTTTTGTTTTACTTCTCAATAAGGAAGTTGTTTAAGTCATCTCGTACGTGTTTAAGTTGATCAATGCCATTACCAGTAATTGTGTGATTGATTATGACATACAAACTTTTCATGATTACTTTACGAGACTCCTCATCTTCTTTAAATCGTCTTTCGTTTTCAATATTTATACGATGTTGTTCCGTTTGCCACTCTAGCATTTTGCGGTATCCATCTTCTAAACTAATAAGTCGTCTATTGTCCTTAGCAAATAACTCGTCGTGTTCTTTCAAGTTATCATCATGCTTAAGTAACATTGCTCTGTGGTCGTCACTTGGCTTTTTAATTTGTTTGAAGATACCCCATGCAGTCCAAACAGCAGCAAGAGAAGTACACAGCCAAAGCACTTGATCAGAATTAATTGTAAAAACCATGATCAAGCCTCAATTATTCTTCAGGTGTGTTTTCTACAAATCGTGTAAATGCTTGGTGCATACCTGTTGATGCAAGACCCATTAGTGCACCGTAAACGATTGTTTCTAATCCAGGTCCTTTAGCAACTGAGTTTAAGCAAGCTCCTAAAATTGCTAAGATTGTTGGAATATACTTGTTTGGGATGAAGTCTAATGATGTTTTAATAATATAACCAACCACTAAACATCCGACAAGTACAACAATTTCAAAGTGTTGTGTTAATGCGTTGAAATCCATAATAGTTCACCTATTCCTTCCTATCTTGGTACATTTGGATCAGTGTCAATTCCAGTGTCGTTTGTCCAACCTGTTCCATTGTTTAATAAATATGGGAACTTAGCTCCTGGAATAACTCTTGTGATCCTTCCTGACCATTCCCCTCTGTATACTTTTGAACCAGCTGAATCTACTGATAAAGTATTAGTGCAACATCTAGTGCCTACACCATACTTACAACCATTTTGAGCTGGTTTTGGGGCTTGTGTTGTTTGAGTTGTAGAACCATGTAAAGTTGTTCTAAATGATACATACTCTTTTGCTGATGTAATCCATTTACCAGATTTAAGTTTGTACATATATACTCCATCAACTAATTGACGGCCTACAACAGTAAATACTTCACCTTTCTTAACAACTCCAGCAGCTGTAGAGTCAGACCAAGAAGGTGTAGAGTGTAAAATAATACCATCTGCTCCAGAATATGTAATCTCTACAAATCCGTTATAAGATTCTAAAGCACCATTTTGAACTGCTGGTTTAGATTGTCCGTTTAAAGCATTTAACTCAGTTTGAACCATGTTTAAGAATCTTTGCCATCCTTTGTCTAGAGTTCTGTGAGGACAGTATTTGTTTGAGTAGTCTTGATGCTTAGTAACTTGTGCAATTCCCCATCCCTTTTCTTTTAATTTAGATGCAATGAATTTCGCTGTTAAGACTTCTGCAGCATCGAATCTTGCTCCACCTGACTTTGAGTAACAGATTTCAATAGCGATACCTTGTCTGTTACCTACTCCATTACCACCATCACCAGAATGCCAAGCGTTTCTGTTTTCAGGAATACCTTGAACAATTTCCTTGTCATCAACTGCATAGTGGAATGAAACCTCGTTTTTGTTGTTAATCATGTACTGAATTTCGTTTCTAGCAGAAGCATCATTTGCAGTGTTATGTACAACAATTCGAGTTGCATTCATCGCATAAGGACATTTGCAATAATATAAGCTAGGACTTACTAAATTTTGAATTACGTTCATTTTCCTTCCTCCTTTTTGCACACAAAAAAAGAGCATTTTTATAAGCTCTAAAGATTAATTTAAACTTTATTAACATTCTAAAATATAATTTATAGTAAAGTGAGGTAAATAATAAATGCTATATTCTGACAAATTAATTT
>ERZ869979.295-NODE-295-length-15332-cov-5.916814_pt1 | contig 15332 bp, 13 predicted proteins | sample MGYA00521269_ERZ869979 | MGnify/ENA primary metagenome ERZ869979 (study PRJEB32232, sample SAMN07284974) | human gut metagenome | biome: human-associated habitat; material: feces | host: Homo sapiens | place: Tanzania | collected 2014-04-05 ... | reverse complement strand
AGTATAAAACTAGATTTACTGTCAAAAAAAAGAACAAGATTACTCTTGTCCTTAGTTTAATTGATATCTACATTCTTGATTATTGACTAAATTCTTTAGACTTTCCAAAGAACAATGCACCATATCATAGGATACTTGATCCGTGTAGAAAGCTGCATGTGGTGTTACAATGACATTAGGATAGGCTTTTAATATCAATAAGTCGCGGTTTTTGATGACATTATAGTTATGATCAATATGAATGACTTCCTGCTCATTTTCAAAAGAATCAATACCGGCACCACCAATAATGCCATTTTCAATACCTTCAATTAATGCATTTGTATCAATGATCTCTCCACGAGATGTATTGATAATCAACACACCTGGCTTCATCTTTTTGATCACATCCGCATTAATCATGTAACGATTTTGATCTGTCAAAGGCATATGAAGCGTAATGATGTCACTCGTTTTGATCAAAGTATCAAAGTCTACAAATTCTACTAAATCCTTTTGATCTTCTCTAGGATAATCTGTGTACGCTTGAATCTTACATCCAAACCCCTTTAAATCACGAGCTACACAAGATCCAATTCTACCTAGTCCAATAATACCCACTGTCAAATTATGCATTTCTTTACCCTGAATACCATGTAAAGAATAATCCATACATCGACTTCTCTCTAACATATGCGCAAAACGACGAGTCAACGCTAACATCAAAAGAATAGTAAAGTCCGCAACACAATCTGGTGAATACGAAACATTCGCAACTTTAATGCCATATTCATTGGCTGCCTTTAAATCAATTTGATCATATCCAATCGTACGCGTCGATAAAGCCTTGATTCCATAACCAGAAAGAATCTTTAAAATATCTCGATCTGCCTGACATACACCTACAATGGAAACGGCATCAAAGCCTTTGGCCCAATGCACCGTTTCCATGTTTAAATGTTCTGTATGAATTTCCACTTCAATCCCTAATTTCTTGGCAACAGGATCGATGAAACATTCTTCATCTTCACGTACCCCAAACGCAATGACTTTCATTAGAATTCAAACTCCTCATCTAAAAATGCCTTTAATAAATCAATAGAAGCACGAATATCTTTCTTATTCACAATCGCATTAGGACCATGTGTATAGCGAGTAACAACACTTACAGCACAAGCCTTAACACCATCGTTACTTAAGTTCATAGAACTCGCATCTGTACCCCCTACATAAATCACATCTTTTTGGAAAGGAATACCATCACGTTTTGCGCAACCAATCATTTTTTCAACTAAATATTCATCACAAATAACGGACGTATCACTAATTTTAATAGCCGTACCATTTCCAGGTGTATTGTTTCCTTCTAAATCTCCTGGATGATCCATACCCGGAGTCACATCCACAGCCACTCCAATATCCGGTTGAATGCGATGTGCTGTTACTTGAGAACCACGACAACCTACTTCTTCTTGTACAGTAAACACAAAGTAAGCATCATTATAGAAAGATTCTTTTTCCATTAATGTCTTTAACTGCATATAACATCCCACACGATCATCGATTGCTTTAGCCGTCACAAAATCTCCTGCCAATTCTTCATATGGACCTTCATAAATGGCAACATCTCCTACATCCACATACTTTAAGACTTCTTCTTTACTAGCCACTCCAATATCCACATATAGATTTGTGAATTGACCATTCAAATCTTCTGGTCGTACGCGACTTGCGACAATTCCAATGGTTCCATTACGGAAACGAACTCTAGATTGATATGTTGTGTACATCCAAGAACATCCCATAGATTTCACCATAATACGTCCATCTTGTTCAATTTTGATGACCTGCAAACCAATCTCATCCATATGTGCACAAAGCATGACTTTCTTTTTATTTGCGCCTGTACCTTTTTTATAGACAATCAAATTTCCAATCGCATCCTCAATGATTTCATCGGCATAACCTTGCACTTTTTCTTTAATAAATGCACGAACTTCTCTTTCGTAACCACTGACACCATGAAGCTGCGTTAACTCTTTAAATAATTCCATTTTTTTGCACCTCTATTTTATTTTTACATCTTTCATTGCCTGAGACCAGATACAAACAGGTCCTGTTGTTAAGCCAGAAATACGCTTAGAATATAAGTTGAATGCTTTTGTACCATACAATGGGAAATAAGGAACCAATTCATTTTCACGAATCATTGCCTTTGAATAATATTCTTTTGATTCTTCTTCACTGCTTGTATTTAAACCCGCCTTCAAATCGTTATCCAATTCTTCATCTTGAATACGAGAGAAGTTATATGGATTCTTTGTTGCCAAAGTTGTATTTGAATCTGTATCAATTACACCTTGATAGCTTGAAGACACAAAGTAAATACTCCAATCATCCACTTGTGCATCATCACTGATTGTTGATAAAACCGTATTGTAGTCAACACTCGATTGTTTTAGATCCACACCAATTTCTGACCAAGACTTTTTAAACATCGGAATCAATGTTTCCAAAGCCGGAACATCTACACTGACTAAGAATTTAACTTCTAGCTTTTGACCATCTTTTTCACGAATACCATCACTTCCAACTGTCCATCCAGCATCCTCTAAGATTTGTTTTGCCTTTTCTAAATCATAACGATATACAGTTAAACCATCTAACGTTTCATCACCCGTTACATAGCTACCCACTAATTTGCTCACTGGATTCCAATATACTTCAGGAACATAACCAATCAAATCTTTTTTCACTTCATCACTTGCCTTGTCATATTTAAAGAAGTTATCCACAAAAGACTCACGATCGATCGCATATGCCAAAGCTTGACGCACAGCTTGATCGGCTGTTGTACCACTTGCACAGTTAAAACCTAAGAAACCTTCGCCTGCTGTTTTATAACTAGATACTTTTAAATCTTTGTCCAAACTTGCCTGACCAATCTTAGACTGTTCAATATTAGCTGGAATAAGATCCAAATTTCCTTTCTTTAATTCAGAAAGTTCTGTAGAAGAATCTGTTTTCTTAATGATAATACGATCTACATCATATTCACCATCTTTAAAATCAAATTTATCATTCTTCACAAAAGTAGCACCCTTTGATTTATCAAAAGACTTCAACTTATAAGCACCCGTACCAATAGGTTCTCCCGATTTCTTTTCAATCTTCTTTGTATGTCCCTTCTCATAATCAAATTGTTCATCCGAACAAATAGGCTGCGTACCAAGTGTACTAACCGCATCAATCATTGGGCTTGATAAATGGAATACAACTGTATAATCATCGGGTGTTTCAATTCCAGTTAATTCTTTGGCATCTCCACTATAATAATCTTCATATCCCTCAATATTACTTGGTACTGTTGATAAATAACCTGTATAGCTTGGATCCGATAAAACCGTAAATGTATATTTTACATCACTTGATGTAAACTTCGTTCCATCACTAAATTTAACACCCTTTTTCAATTTAAAAGTGACTGTCTTTCCATCCTCACTCACTATAGGCATTTCCTTTGCCAAGTCTGGATTTAATTCGCTATTCGCATCATATTTCAACATACCTTGATAGATCAAGTTAATAACATCTCCATCAAATCCAGACAAATAATACAAAGGTGAAAATACACCACTCATTTCTTGACTCGTTCCAACTGTCAATGTTTTTTCATTTGACTCAGATTGTGTACCACTTGCACAACCACTAAGTCCCAACAATAAACTCAACGATAACGCTCCTGCCTTTTTGATTTTCATAATCATCATTCTCCTTTTACCGGCACAAATTTAGCTCGGTTCATTAAAGGATGCTCTAAATGAATCGCATCCTTTGGACACACCATGACACAACTACCACAATAATAACACTCACCAGGATACGCTACGATTGGCGGTTTTCCTGGCATCAAAATATCACACTGACAAATATTGACGCAGCGATTACAACCAATACATTTATCCAAATCAAAAGTAATTGGTTTTACACTGCAGCTTTGTTTTTCAAAATTAAACTCCATGCGCAACCTCCTTTATATAATCCTGATTACGTTTTTCATATTCCGTTTGAATATCTCCATAATAATCAAGAGGGATTTCACCACGAACTGCCTTTCCGTTTTCTTGACGAATTGTGATAAAACAACGATCTTGTTCAGGATCTTTTTCAGGATAATCACTACGATAGAAGTGAAGCTCATCACTACTTGATTTTCTAAATAAACAAGCCTGCATAATCATTTTTGCGACCTGTAAGATATCAAGCACTTCATGAGTACGCATTAAATCATGTGGATTTGCACAAGATAGCTGTGGAACCATCTCATTTTCATATGTATTCAACAAAGACAAGCCTTCCTGCAATAAATCTTCACACTTAATTCCACCACAATAATTCTGCATACACTTCGCAATAGCCGCATTCAATTCTTTCCAATGCATGCCATTTTCTACATATAAAGGTGCATATAAACGTTTCTTCTCCGCTTCTACATCCAAAATATCATAATCTATGATTTCTTTATTATCACTTGCCTCCGCTGCTTTTCTTCCTGCATAATAACCGGTTGCACATGCATATCCGCAACAGTCCGATGCATACAATTGATCGCCTGCCGCATAAATTCCTTCTACATTCGTCATTAGATTCCAATCGGTAATAATACCTCCTGGTGCTCCAAACAACTGTCTTTCTTGATCCAAGAAATTGGCAGATTGCCAGCCTGTACCATAGCTTTGAAGAATATGTTTTGTCGGATCAAAGCCTTTTTCTGTGTAATACTTCAAGATTGGCACTTTTGTCTTACCTTCTTCACCCACCATCATGCCCCAAATTACACGACGTTCATAATCTGGCATTTTCGATAAGTCTGCATAAAAAGGAAGTTTATAGCCACGCTTCATCAACTCTTCAAAATCCAATGTTTCAGGACCACGATACTCATATTTTGCCTCATCAATGACGCCACCCTTTAAGAAGAATTTCTGTCCAGGTGCCGGCATATATCGATCTAGTACTGTTTTTAATTCATTTCCATCACGATCCACATAAGGAATTTCTTTACCACGCGCATCTACCATTGTAGCTGCATACCATGTATTGTGGTTATTTCCGGTTCCATAAGGTGGGAAACTTCTTCCAGAAGCACTGAATTCCGCTTTCACACTCTTTTCCATCATTGTAAATTCAACACCCGCACGATATCCCATCGCATGACCTGAACCAATACTTTGAAAAGGTCTGAATTCACAAAGACCTGTTAAATCGGAATCAAACAACCATACACGAGCCGGTCTAGACATGGTAAGAATCGTTGTTTTTGATTTGAATACATAGAACTTACCAGTACGCGTATGCATTCCCATTGCACCAATTCCACGTTTCTTTCCTTCCACAACAGCCGTTAATAATCCCGTTGCCTCAACTCGATCATATATTTTCACGCCTAACTTTTTTAATTCCTTATATAAAGATGGCTTAAAAGTACTTCCCCAAACACGAAGCGTAAACTTATTTTTATAGTCATACGCAAACATTAACTTAGTCTTTTCATCACGAAATGGTGCCCCTGCAAATTCATTTTCGGTATCACGAATCTTTCCCCCAAAAGACTCCATATCCAATAAACGATCATACCCTTCACGACACTCTATATAATGTCCAATCCCATTACTATATTTCGATTGTTCATCAATGTAGGCATGCGCAATTTCTTCCGGCGTTACCTGTGAACATGGATTTGTACAAGCGGATTCCCAATGATCAAATCCACTTCCTGCAGATCCACTTCTTTCTGTAGAACCCTTTTCAACTAATATGACAGATTTACCCTTGCGAGCCGCTGCGATTGCCGCATAACACCCGGCAATTCCACCTCCTAAAACAAGTACGTCACAACAGTCTTCTTGCGTTTGTCCTACTTCATTTTCATATGGCCACTTTGACATAACTTTCCTTCTTCCTATCAAATATACACCGATTATACCACGCTTACATTTATTTTCATTAAGATTTTACAACTTCTTACAATTAATTATCTGTGATATAATCCAAGTATGTGTACAAGCTTTCGATATACACCTAAAGTAGCCAAAGCCTTTGGCTTAGAAGAAAAAGACATTCATCCAAGTGACAAATGCCTTATATTAACTTCTAACCAAAAGAAAATGGTGCCATTTGGGTATAAAACCAACAATTTAATTTTAAATGCTAGACAAGAAACGCTTCTTGAAAAACCTTTATTCAAAGATAAAACTCATTGTATCGTGCCTGCAGGAAGTTTCTATGAATGGGATGCCGGTAAAAATAAAGTAGAGTTTTATTGTGACCACATTCTCTATTTTGCGGGTATTCTTATTGATGATCATCTTATCATTATTACTACGAATGCGAATGCATATGTAAAACCTGTGCATTCTAGAATGCCAGTGATACTTGAAAAAGAAGATATTGACCCTTGGTTAAAGGATGTTTCTAAAACGAAAGATATCTTGTCAAAACCAGGCATCGCCCTTCAAACCAAGCAGCTACAAGAACCACTTTTCTAAAGGAGATAGTATGAATATTACAGAGTTTCAAAAATCTAGATTCGGACTTTTTATTCATTGGGGAATCTATGCCCTTCCCGCTCGTGGTGAATGGGTAAGAAGCAATGAAGAAATGAAAGAAGAAGATTATATTCCTTTTGCGAATGAATTTGATCCCGATTTGTTTGATCCACACCAATGGGCAAAACTTGCCAAAAAAGCCGGCATGAAATATGCCGTAATGACTGCCAAACATCATGATGGATACTGCATGTTTGATACGCAAACTACAGATTGGAAGGCAAACAGAGATTATGTTAGAGAATTTCTAGACGCCTTTCGAGAAGAAGGATTAAAAGTAGGTCTATATTATTCCCTACTTGATTGGCATCATCCAGACTATCCTCACTACAAAGATAGACATCATCCTGAAAGAAATAATAAAGAATATGATAAACCAATTTGTTTTTCAAACTATTTGAATTATATGCATACTCAAATCAAGGAATTACTTACAAACTATGGAAAGTTGGATATCATGTGGTTTGACTTTTCTTATGACAATATGACAAAGGATGTGTGGGATGCGAACAAAATCGTAACAATGGCAAGAACTTACCAACCAGATATGATCATCGACAATCGTCTAGAAGGAGATGGCGTACATCCAGGAACCATTATGGATGCACATCCTAGTTTCACAGCTGGTGATTTCACTTCGCCTGAACAAATGATTCCACCACAAGGTTTACCGGTACCCTGGGAAGCATGTATCACTATGAATGAACATTGGGGATATTGTGCAAGGGACACGAATTATAAATCCGCTAAGCTAATCATCCGTACTCTAGTTGAGTGTGTATCCAAAGGTGGAAATATGATTTTAAATGTAGGACCAGATGCCAGAGGTCAATTTTCTAAAGAATCTATCCAGGTATTGAATGAAATCAGTGAATGGATGAAACTGAACCAAGATTCGATTTATGGATGTACAAAGTGTGAATTAGATAAACCAGAATGGGGAAGATATACACAAAGGGGAAATAAAATCTATGCGCATATTTTAGATGAGAGTATTTTTGATATACCTGTTAAAATCAAGAAAGAAAAAATCCAAGGCATAAGAAGATTGTCTGATCACTCAGAAATCAAAATCCAAACGCCTTGGAATGCAGAAAGTTTTCCAGACTATACATTTATCAATATCGATTCCAATTCACACCAGTGTCCAGATCCAATTGACACAGTGGTTGAAATCACATTAAGAGGCTAGCTTAAATTTTTGCTGGTCTCTTTTACTATATAGATAGGTCTTTGTTTACTTTCCATATAATCTTTTGTCGTATATTGACCTAAAATGGCCACAAACAACATTTGAAGTCCACTTAAGAATAGAATCAAACACACCAAATGAAACATTGATGTGACATGAATCATTAAACCGAATAATGCCATTATAATCGATAAAAACATGATAACGGCTCCGATGTTTCCAATCCATACAATTGGCGCTGTAGAAAAAGAAAACATACCTTCCATCGCATATGCGAATAGTTTAGAGAAATTCCATTTTGATTCTCCAGCAGCTCTTTGTACATTATGAAATTCAATCCATTTTGTATCAAATCCTACAAAAGAAAATAATCCTTTCATATAACGATTGTATTCTTTTAATTCTAGAATCGCATCCACCATTTGTCTTGACATCATCCGAAAATCACCACAACCATCGCTCATATCCATTTTGCACATTTTCTGCATTACCTTATAGAAAGCATGCGATAAAAAGTTACGAATTTTGCCTTCACCTTGTCGATCCACTCTTTTTCCTGCACAACAATCATAACCTTCTTCACTAACGGCTTTATACATTTCCTTTAATAATACAGGAGGATGCTGCAAATCGGCATCCATGATCACAACATAATCACCACTTGATTTTTTTAATCCTGCAAACATAGCTGCCTCTTTACCAAAGTTTCTTGAAAAAGAAATAAATTCACAACGATCGTCCTTTAAACTCAATGCTCTTAATATATCTTTTGTGTGATCCTTTGATCCATCATCCACAAACAACAATTCATAGGTAATGCCTTCTATTTCATTTAATACTTCACTTGTCTTTTTATAAAACATAGAAAGAACTTCTTCTTCATTAAAACAAGGAACGACAACACTCATTTTATTCATACAACATTTCTCCCTTCTTTGAAAATATATGTGATTTACACAAAAAATAATTTGCGAAAACAGTAATAATACTGACTAAAATCTTGGATAATAAATTTGAAATATGTAAGCCATCAATGCAGGCAGCGAGCAATACATTTTCCACAATCAGCGTCATAAATCGAAGTCCAAAGAACTCGATACACTCTTTTTTCACATCGTTACTTGAATGAAATACAACTTTACGATTTGAAAAATACGCAAAAATAACAGCTACTAACCAAGCTAAACTATTACTGATTAGCCAACTGATTCCTATTTTTAAACAAATAAAATACACAATGTAATTCACAAGAGTTGTCATAACTCCCACGATTCCATAGCTTATAAATTCTTTGACTTTTTCCATATCCAGAATCCTCCTATCATAATTGAAAGCATACTTATACATAGTCCTATATTTTTAAATGGCGCATGAAATTGAATTGTAATTATATGGCTTCCCTTTTTGATTTTGCATCCCACAAAAGCCTTATTCACAATTTCAACATTCTGTTTCTTTCCATCGATATAAATTTCATATCCCTTTTCATAAGGATAGGATGTTACTAAATAGCCATCTTTAGATGTTGTTACTTTCCCTTTAAATATAGAATCTGTTTTCAAAGATTTAATCTTTGTTACTTCACGATCAAACACATCCATATCACATGTATAAATACGAATATTGGATATCTTATATTTTCCTTTTGATAAAGTAACATCAAATTGTTTTAATTCTTTTTTAGAAAGTATATACGTAAAATGTTTATTTCCATTTGGATACACAGAATGTTTCTTTGACAATGTATTCTTCATTCCATTTATCGATATCGAAATTTTTTTATTCGTATAATTCTTTACATCAAAATCAATACATACCATTTTCTGGGTTGCATCAAAATCAATAGGTATTATTTTCTTCGTTTTCTTTTTATTATGAATCACAATCGATTGATCTAAATTCTTTACTAGTTTCATTTTTGAGACATAATCCTTACTTGTTTCACCATTCACAATCGTACGATTATAGACAGTATCCAGATTATATGGATAAAACATTTTATCAAACTTAGATTCACTCAACATATCATTTGTCACATAGACCATAGGAAATACATTTTCATTCTTTAATAATTTATAACTCCCCTTTATGTCTACTTCTTTATATCCATATAAATCAGAGTCTTTACTGAGTACATTTTGAACAGACATCATACTCAAATATAAATAATTCTCACTATCCGTTATGATTGTTCGATTGGATTGTGGGATAGGACTTTTTATAATGTCATACACAAAATTGTTATATAAAGTATTACTTGTTGAAGTATAGCTTGATGCCTTCATTTCTTTTAGGTCATATATGTGATTGACACTATAACCAAGCTGATCTAAATCGGCTGTTCGTTGTTTCAAATCATTTCTTTGCATCAATTCTTGTTTATCCTTGGAATACATCGAATGATATAGCTTTGGATCTAAACACTGATTGTAGTTTAATCCAGTAAAAACAATCATAGGCACAAGTGCATACATCACTAAACATTCTTTTTTATCAATAAAGTAATATCCAATAAACACAAGTGAAATTAATAATCCTAGAAACATTGTTTTGGTACAAAGAAATAAACTTGCTAAAACAAGTAAACCTTTATTCAATTTTCTTTCCTGTAACCAATGAGCAAGAACCATAAGCACGAGTGGCAGACATAGCATCAATATTTTTGTGCGTGCATATAAAGTTCCATTCAATATATAAGAAAATATTGGGAAAACAAACATGAAAATCAACAGAATCGATAGTTTCCTTGTCTTTTCAAATTGAATGCCTTGAAATAAGGCAATCCAGCTAATCACAGTCAATCCACATCCATAACTGTCATAGACAAGTCCTTTTAAAGTTAGGTTTGGAAGCAATAAATCAAACAAGTTGGTTTGTACAACAGATTTATGGTTATTTAAAATCAAATAACCAGTTGGAAGCCATAATACAGCACCGAATCCAACACCTAAAACAATTGGAATAATCATATCTTTTATTGTCTTATGTTGGTCATAATCATATAAAAGAAGAATCAATATCATGCCTGGTGTATAGAAATAGTTATGGAAAAGGGCCATACATATGCATAGGCTGATCCACTGTCTTTTATTTTCATCGATTAGAATGAGTGAAAGAAATAAAAAAGGAAGAATTTCTACAAACATGATTTGTTGGTGAGACTGAAAGAAGCAATTGGCACATATACAACAAATGCTAGAAAAGAAACATATTGTGTCTTTATATCCTTTATTTCTTAGCCAGTAATAACAAAGTCCTCCTGTAAATGACCATAGTAGTGTTGCATAACTTATAATAAAGAAACTTGTTGGTACATTCGGGAATAGATATGATATCAACACGTCTGGCCTTAATAATCCATAATAGGAAAAGCTAAAGGCATTGGTTTGTCCTTGAAGATTTTCAAAACTGTCTGGAAGTAATTGTTTTGTCTGTCTAAAATAATCTGCCAAAGATACGTGTTGGGATAACCAGTCTAACTTCGATCCATACATGGAATATGTGGATACGCAGAGTACAAATAGGATGGGTAATAATAATAGTATTGTAATATAAAACTTATCTCTTTTTTTCATGGTTTTACTATACAAAATAAATCTTAAGTATCGGCAAAAGGAAATATTAAACTTTCCTAAATATATTAAGAAGATTTAAGAAATGTATAAGAAGAGTGTTAAGAATTGTTTGATAGAATTTTTTTGGTGATGAAAATGAAGAAGTTATTATTATGCATCTTAAATTTGATGCTTTGTCTAAATATATCCATCATTCATGCCGAAGAGCCTGAATCTTTAATGATTGTTGCCCATCCAGATGATGAAACGATTTGGGGTGGTTCACATTTAATCAATGGGAATTACACCGTTTTATGTATTACCAATGGAAACAATAAAAAAAGAAAAAAAGAGTTTATGAACGTCATGGAAAAGACACATTCCAAAGGAATCATTTTATCGTTTCCAGATAAGACGAAGGGGAAGCGTGATAACTGGAAGTCTTGTAAAAAGGATATTCAAAGAGAAATCAAAAAGGAAATCGATTCTAAGGATTGGGATAAAATTGTTACACATAATCCAGATGGAGAATATGGGCATATCCACCATAAAAAGGTATCTAAGTATGTTACTATGATTTTAGAAAAAGAAGATAAGATAGATCAGCTTATGTATTTTGGTAAGTATACTTCAAGGAAAAACAAGGCGGATCTAAAGAATGAAAAGAGTTTATCAAAGAAAGATTATGATGAGAAATTAAAAATCATTCAATCGTATTCTTCTCAATCGAAGGTGATGGATCACTTACATCATATGTTGCCTTATGAAAATTGGAAACCCTATAGTAATTGGGGTAAAATAGAATAAATGAAAGGGGATGTGAACATGCAGACACGTATATTAGTGGCGGATGACAATGCGGAAATCCGTGAAATATTAAGAATTTTATTAACTGGCGAAGGCTATGAAGTGATTGAAGCTAAAGATGGAAATGAGGTCCTTCAATTGTTTGATTCTTCTATTGATTTGATCATCCTCGATATCATGATGCCAAACATGAATGGGTATCAGACTTGTTTAAAGCTTCGTGAAACAAGTAATGTCCCCATCTTATTTTTGACAGCCAAAGGATTGGATTCGGATAAGACGCTTGGTTTTTCAAGTGGAGCAGATGACTATTTGGCAAAGCCTTTTTCTTATAGTGAATTAACAGCTAGAGTTAAAGCTTTACTTCGTCGTTATCAGGTCTATAAGGGTAAAAAAGAGGAAATCTCTCTGGATACTGAAAAAGATTTAAGTATTGATGGTCTTACCTTGCGTTATGCCCAACAAAATGCAGAGGTCAACGGAAAGGAAGTTGAATTAACGGATATTGAATTTAATATTTTGAGTACGTTGATGAAGAATCCTAAACAGATTTTTTCAGCTGAACAATTGTATGAAAAGGCTTGGAATGAACCTTATTATTATTCGGCAAACAATACGATCATGGTTCATATTCGTAATCTTAGAAAGAAAATTGAGAAAGATCCCGCAAATCCGGTATACATAAAAACAATATGGGGAAAGGGGTATCGTTTTGAATAAAAAAATAACGAGACTGTATCTTTCCTTTCTTGTTTTTTTATTGAGCTTTTTTGCGATATATTCGCAAAGATTTGTCGTTTATGATTCTTTAAATGCACATTTTAATTATTCGGACACTTTATCTAAAGAAAAAATCAAAGAGGCTAAGGCTTATTTGGATGAACAAGAACAAGTGGATTTCATAAACCACACTCAAATTCGTAAAGATTTAAATCAATTATTAAAAAAGGGAAGTTATCAAGTCATTTTATATAAAACAAATTCAAATAAACCCGATGATAAAGTCATTGATTCTGTACTTGCATTTTGTGGTCGTGCCCCATTAAAAAATGCACAAAAGTATAGTATTTTTATAAATAGCTCAAGTAAAACGAGTTGTATTGAATGGTATCCATCTTTTTCAAATTATTATCATTCTTATCGTATTTTTGATGGCGTTTTAAGTCTTATTATTGCCATTCTTTTTTATTGGATTTCAAATAAGCTTAAACCACTTAGATCAAAGAAAAACATCTTCTATTCTTTATCCAGTCGTATGATGTTTTCTTTTCTTTGTGCAACATTATTGGTATTAACTTCTTTTTCGTTTCTATATTTAAATCGTAGTATTGTCTTTGAATTTTTAATGGATACATTTTATCAATCGGAAGATTATTCTTCTTATGCAAAGAAATTAGAGAAACAACTACAAAATTTTGATCTAACAAAAGAAAATAAAAAAGCCATCAATCATATACTAAAAGAAAACGTATTAAATCATGCATACGTTGGATTATATGATGAAGAAGGAATCTATTTTACGGATAAGTCTCCATTAACTAACAACAATCTTCTATTATTATATAGTTTTGATGATTTGGATGTTTTGGAAGCTCCATTATACTATGACTATCCAATACATTTTAAAAACCAGACTGTTTCTATATATATTACTTCTTTTCCAATGATTCCATTTCAGATTCCTTATATTATTCTTTCACTTTTGATTTCTTTTTCTTTCTATTTGATTGTCCTACAAAGTTTTATCCGTAAACGAATTCATTCCATTCAAAATTTACAAGAAGATGTCTTTACTCTTGCGATTGGAGATTGGAATCATGAAATCAAAGTAAGTGATAAAGATGAGATTGGACGTTTAGCCCAAGACTTGAATCAAATGCGCATTGCCTTTCTACAAACGATGGACAATGAACAACAGGCGCGTGTTGCGAATAAAGAATTAATTTCTTCTTTGTCTCATGATTTAAGGACTCCGTTGACAACGTTAAAGGGGTATCTTGAAATCATGAATTTAAAAAAGGATGATATTGAATTTCGTGATCAATATCTTCAGAAGTGTTTAGCTAAAGTTGAAGAAATCACCTATCTTTCAAATAAAATGTTTGAGTATTCTCTTGTCTTTTCAACAGAATATAATTCAGATCTGACAAATATACCCGTTCAAAGAGTCATGGATACATTGATGGATCATATTCAGTATTTAAGGGAAATGGATCTACATATTTTATATGAACCTCTACAAACTTCTCTATCTATGGATGCGAATTTTGCGATGATCCAAAGGATATTAAACAATGTATTCTCAAACATTCAAAAGTATTGTGATCCTTGGAAAGATATCGTGATTCAAACAACAATTGAAGAAGATCGATTAAAAATGAGTTTCACGAATTCAATCAATCGTCATTTAGATAAGGTAGAAAGTAATGGAATTGGTTTAAAAAGTGTTAAAAAAATGATAGAACTCCATCATGGTACTTTCTATCAAGATGAAACAAATGATTTGTTTACGATTGTATTAACTTTCCCTATTCATCAGTAAGAGTCATTCTTACTGATTTTTTTATTACGAAATTAGAAAATTTATGATATTATAACTAGCGTTCGCTTTTTGGTACATATTGGAAACATCTGTGATGAACAACACAAAAAGTCATATAGGAGGAGAAAATATATGCCAAAAACTAAATTTGAAAATATTGTATTCACTTTAATAATGTCTTTTTTGATGGTTTACGCCATGATTTGTTACAACATCGCTTTAAATATGGGTGGTATGTCAAATCAAGTCTTTTTGTTAGCCTTTCATGAATTGGTTATCATGTGGCCGGTTGCTTTCATTTTAGAATTTTTCTTTGTCGATAAATTAGCCCATCACTTTGCCTTTAAAGTTGTAACACCTAGCGATCGACCTTTCTTCATCACACTTGCGATTTCATTCTACATTATTTGTATCATGTGTCCCGTTATGAGTTTGATTGCGACTATCTTATTTAAAACGCCAGGTGTACAAATTATTTCTGTATGGTTTATGACTATCTTATTTAATTTTCCAATGGCTTTCTTTTGGTAAATTTGTTATATTTAAGTGGCAAAAACTCCATAACTTGCTATAGAGATGAAAGCCACTTTTTGTATTGTATAATGCGTATAAAAAATATATAATATATGTAGAAATAGTTCGGAGTTGAT
>ERZ869979.294-NODE-294-length-15388-cov-4.499837_pt1 | contig 15388 bp, 15 predicted proteins | sample MGYA00521269_ERZ869979 | MGnify/ENA primary metagenome ERZ869979 (study PRJEB32232, sample SAMN07284974) | human gut metagenome | biome: human-associated habitat; material: feces | host: Homo sapiens | place: Tanzania | collected 2014-04-05 ... | reverse complement strand
TCATGCCTAGCCAAAACTTTGGCTTAAAGTAGTTCATGATTTCTTGGTAGCTTTTAGCTCCAATGCGATGTGCCTCATCAATGATGATCGTATCAAATGTATGTGGATCAAAACTAGAATACACTTCCTTTTTAGACATCGTTTGCATGGTAGCGAATAAGTAATCTACATTGGTATCTTTACTGTTTCCAGATAATAGTCCAAATGTTTTTGTGTTGCCAAATACATGTTTATAACTGTTTAAAGCTTGTTTGGCAATTTGTTCTCTATGCACTAGAAATAAGGCTCTTTTTGGATTTTAATCTTGCATAGCAAAAGCTGAGGCATAGGTCTTTCCTGTTCCTGTGGCTGAAATCAACAAACTCTTTGATTCATTCGCATTGCGAAGTTTTCTTAGATTCGAAATAAAAGCCTGCTGCATAGAGTTTGGAATCAGTTGTTTAGAAGGTAATTTGATTTCTTCTTTTTGTTTCACCATTTTGTATTCTTCATAATGCACTCTATATGCACCAATAAATTCATTGTAGGAATATGTATTTGGATGATTCCATAATTCATTAAATTCATCTAACATTTCGGATACGAATTCTCCAGATTTTGTAGAAACAATTTTTGTGTTCCATTCGCGATTTGTGGTTAAAGCCGTATTTGTCATGTTACTAGAACCTACAAGAATTTTATAGATCTCATCCGATTGAAAGATATATCCCTTGGTATGAAAGCCATTCTTTGAGTCGGGTACAAGATACATCTTAAGTTCAATATTCGAAAATGTAGCCAGTTTATCTAAGGCTTTGGGATCACTAAAAGCTAAATAGTCTGTTGTTAGTATCTTACCTTTGATACCTTTATCTTCTAAAGTACGAAGAGTTTGAAGTAAGGGGGTAATGCCTCCCATGGTAATGAAGGCTACACTGATTAGAAAAGAGTCGCAGTGTAATAATTCGTCTTCAATGGTACTTAGTACTTTTCTTCCATTCTTATAGTCATTGGATATAAATTGAGGTCGATATAATACGTTGGAAGATATATTTTTGTCTAGAAATGCGGTAGATAGTCCGCTCTGTATATTTTGATAGTTCATACCTAATATTATACCAGCATAAAAATGAAATCATAGATCGAAAAGGTTATAATTAAGTGTAGAAAGATTTGTATAAAGCAGGGTATAGGGAATGGAAAATATAATAATTTCAAAAGAGTTTCTAGATTGGTATGAATATTATAATGCGTGTAAAGAAAAGTATTCAGGCTTAGTAAATGATGTAGAGAATAAACTGATTTGCGGGAAGCATAATGAGATTCAACTTCCTTTTTCAAATATGAATACGAATAATTTGATTCGTGATATAGATAGTCTTGAAAAGATTCAATTGCTAATGATGCAGGGAAGTACAAGTCAGATTCATGTAGAAATTGAACTTGTGAAAGAGAAAATGTTAGAGTCTTGTCGAAATGTAAATTTTGGCATATTATGCAATCCTTTGGCGAGTATGCTTTATCGTATGATTTTAGATTCTAGTAAAACAAAGAAGCATATTGTGGATGTTGCTAAACAATGTAAGGAAAATGCGTTCTATGTTTCTGTTTGTTTAAGACATTTCTATGCGTCTATTTGTGAAGAGTGTATTAAGGGATATTGTTCGTATGGGTTTATGGAACATGTAAATTCTTTAATTGAAGAGGATAAGTTTAGTGAAGCTTGTAGTCTTTGTCCAATCTATGAAGAAATCTATATTCAGGCAAATAAAAAGGGTTTACTATCAAAAGAATTAATACAGGTCATGCAGCAGTATGGTATGGATGTACCTATTACTGAGAAGAAGGAAATAAAGCAGCCTCAGGTACCTGTTTTTGAGAAGAAGCAAGAAACACCGCCTAAGATTGTAGGAAAGCCAAAATTAGATATAGAAACACGTAAGAAAATCGTTGGTGATGGCGTTAAGAAAATCTTGGATATGAATGATGATGAACTGATTCGAAAATATGATGGTAAATCAGAGGATGAAATTCAAGAGATGCTTTATGAAGAGCCTTGGTGCGAGGATGATTATTTTGATGATGATCTACTTGCGTTTCTATGTTATTTGATGTGTGCAAAAATTAAGAGCAAGGATTATTTTATTTGTTTCTTAGCGCATTTGATTGTGACAAAAGTATTTAATATACATGTAAATATGCGACCTTCTACTATGCCACGTTTACCTAGAGAAGAAAGATTTGCTTCAAGAAAAAGTAGTGTGGGTGTGATTATACTGGCTTTAATGATTTTATTATTTCTGGGAATGTTGTTTGGATAAGGAGTTTTCATGGTTGATGTAGCATTTTTGAGTAATGAAAAAAACTATACGAAATTTCAATTTAGAAATCATGTGATTCGCTTTGTTGCACCATATTCTTTAGAATATTACACAGAAGTAAAAGAATGGGATAATGGATATTTAGTGGTAATGGCAAAATATAAACATAATGAAAAGCCGGAAGAAGAATATATTGATTTAATACCAATTTTAAAAAATTTATATTTTGATACGGATGAATTTTGTAGACAAATTAAAGGAGTGAAGATTGCGAATGATTGAGCAGGTTCTATATTTGGACCTGTTTTTCTTTATTGATAATTTGTATACTTTAGAGTATACTACTCGTAAGTATACGAATGAAAGGGCGTGATTTGATGTTAGGAAGAAAAGAAGAATTAAATCATTTGAATGAATTATATAATAGTGACAGTTTTGAATATTTGGTGATGTATGGTCGAAGAAGAGTTGGTAAAACAACAATTCTTCAGGAGTTTGCCGAACATTCGAATTCAATATTTTTTCCTGCTCGAGAAAAGAATGATGCGTTAAACTTAGAGGATTTTTCTAAAGTGATTCAATATCATTTTAATAAGAATTTTATTGCGTCTTTTAAAAGCTGGGAGGATGCGTTTAATTATATTGGAGAGATGGCTACGGAAAAAATTGCCGTGATCATTGATGAATTTCCTTATATTATTGATGAGAATCCTTCCGTAAAGTCAATATTGCAGCATGTGATTGATCATAATTGGAAAAAGAAGAATATCTTTTTAATTTTATGTGGTTCTTCTGTGAGTATTATGGAAAGTGATGTTATGGGTAGAAAAAGTCCGCTTCATGATCGACAAACATCGACTTTAGAAATAAAGCCATTTGATTATCTAGAGAGTAGCGCTTTTTTTCCTGAATATAGTCATGAAGATAAATTGTTGGCGTATGGAATATTGGGTGGAATTCCAAGATATTTAGAGGCTTTTGATCCCAATCTATCTGTTGAGAAAAATATAGCGAATAAAATTATTCGTAATGGGGCTTATCTTCATGAAGAACCAGATAACCTATTGAAGGCGGAATTAAGAGAAACGAATATGTATAGTAGTATATTAGCTGCCATTGCGAATGAAAGAAATAAAGTGGTTGATATTGCGGACTATATTCATGAGGAGCGTACAAAGGTATCTAAATATTTGATTACGCTACAAACACTTCGTTTGATTGAAAAGTGGATTCCTTGTGGTGATAAAGAGACGAGCAAAAAGTCGATTTATGTGATTAAAGACAATTTTTTTAAGTTTTGGTTTCGCTATGAATTCACAAACAATTCTTACTATGCCATGTTAGGGGCAAATGATGCATCTGAGGAAATTATGGAAGATATAAGTAACTTAATGGGGGATGTGTTTGAGGATGTTTGTAAGGAATATCTGATTCGTTTGGCTAAATGTAGAAAGCTTCCTTTCATTCCTTATCATTTGGGTAAATGGTGGGGTACAAATCCAGCTTTAAAAGCACAGGACGATGTGGATTTACTGGCGTTGGATCGTACTGGTAAAAAGGGTATTTTTGTGGAGTGTAAGTTTACTTCTCAGCCAATGCTATATGATGAGTATGAAGATTTAGTGATGGCTACAAAAGCATTTCCAAACTTAGAAGAGAAGTATTTGTGGCTTATCAGTAAGTCTGGGTATTCAGATTCAGTAGTAAGACAAGCTCAAAAAGATGGAGCTGTATTACTAACGATTGATGATTTATTTGATTTTTAGGCATCTGTTTACAGGTGCTTTTTTGATGATGAAAAAAAGAAGTGCAACAACACTTCTTATAGTAGGGATACCATGCTTTTAATGAAATCATCATAATCTTTGGCATGTAGTATTTTTTTAACGTTTTCCGGTTCACTTAAAATCATTGTGATTGGATCATAAATTTCGTTGAAAATATAACGTTCATTTTTATTGAAACACATCATAATGACTAGATTTACAGGGTGTTCATTCCAGGATATTGGATTTTCACTAATTAATATATTGATGCCTGTTTTATTGGCGTGCATTTTCATGGCGTGTGGAACCGCAAAATTTCCAAATGCAGTCGAAGACATTTTTTCTCGTTCTAAAACTTCATTTTTAAAATGAGTATCTACATAGTCTAGCTTAACAAGTTTTTTCACCATATAATTGATACATTTTTCATGCGTATCTAAATTGTTTTTTCTTTCAAATAATTCTGGGGATAATAACTCTTTTAGGTGTTTTTCAAATTCATCTTTTTTCTTTTGTGTTTGAATTTCAGAAATACGATTTCTTAAATTTGAAATATCACGATCATTTAATATGATGTTGATTCGTATTGTTGGAATTTGAATAGGTGTTGCCAAAGGAATCGTTGTGATCACTAAATCAATGTCATTTAATTTATCAATTTGACTTTCATCTGTAAGAATGTTTGTGATCAACAAATCATTTTCAAAGTCTTTATAAATGGCATCTGTAATTCTAGAATTCATTCCATAGTAGTTAGGACAATATAAAACAGTTTTTACTTTTGAAGTCAAATTCTTCTGTGTTTCTAATGCGCTTCCTAAATGGAATGCGATATAAGCTATTTCATCATCATTAATTGAGATTCCTGTTTTACTTTTGATGGTTCTTGCCAAGTTGACTGAAGCATCATAAATTAAAGGACAAGATAATTTAATACTTTCAGTTAATGGATTTTTACTGAAGTAGTTATTTTTGGATCTCACCAATAAGTTTTTGATGTGAAGCGCAAAACGAATTAAGAATTCTTGTTCGCTTAAGTCAATATAGTAGAATGCATTAATATCATTGATCAATTCTTTGACGAGTTCTAAACATTCTTTTCCTACAAATTCTTCTAAATTATTGGCATCAATACTTTGGTAATCAATATTTGTAGCTCTAGAAATAATTAATAGTGTCATTTCATAGATTTCAGCATCGCTATATTGAATATCAAATTTGTCTTCTAAACGTTTTGCGAGCTCTTTAGACATTTCATATTCGTGTAAACGTACAGCAGGTAAAGTATCTACTTTAGTCGTGTTGATATTATTATTACGAATTCGATCAACGGCAATCGTAATGTGTAAAATCAAATTAATTAGGGAATAGTCATTCACAAAGTAATGGTATTTATCGAATATTTCTAAAACGGTACTACGAATGTAATGTATATCAATATTCGTAAAGGCTTTTTGAAGGGAATCGATATTCACAAAATTAACATTACTCTCTTTATAAAGAATGGAACTTAAAAGTTTTCGCTTATTCTTTTCTAACCCAATACATCGGATAGAATCATTTTTTGTTTCAAGTTCCAAATCATATTTCTTTAGTTTTCTTTTTACTTTATTTAATTCTACTTTTAATGTAGACATAGAAATATATAATTCATCACATAGTTCATATAAGTCTAGAGAATGATTTATTTTTTCATCCTTTCCAGTATTATGATGAATCATTTTGTTGATGATATAGAATACGCGTTCTTGCGATGTTTGAGGAATATGTTCACTCGGTGTATTGAATAAAGAAAGAGCTTGATCGACATTTACTGAATAACCTTCATTCGAAGATGACAATAGATTTGGGTATTCTTCATTTATTTCTTTGGCATAATTTTTGATTGAACGCACAGAAACTTGTAAAAGTTCAGCCAGTTGATTTGAAGTTTTTGGCTGTGATTCTAATAAACATTTTATAAGCTTTTCTGAATTCGGTCTCATGGTGTATCCCCTTTCAAAATAAAGAAAATTAATTGTTTCTTTCATATTATATAGTTTACAATATGAATAATCCAACAAAAAGTTGCACGGGTGCAGTGCAATTAATTATCTGCACTCTTGGGGTGCAAATGTTAAGTAGAATTAATATTGTTTCTCTTGCATAATGTCAGTGTCGACAAACAAACAGAGCAAAAAAGCTTATGAAAGGAATAAGTACAATGAAAAAATTAAATGTTTTATTGGTATGTGGATCTGGTGCTAGTTCTGGATTCATGGCTGCAAACATGAGAAAGGCAGCTAGTAAACAAGGATTGGAAATCGATATTAAAGCTCGTAGTGAATCTGAAATCGAAAACTACATTGATGAAATCGATGCTTTAATGGTAGGACCACACTTAGCTTACATTTTAGATGAAGTAGATGAATATACTCATGGAACAAATGTAAAAGTAATCTTAATGAAGGCTGATTATTATTCAACATTAAATGGTGAAAAAGCAATCGCTCATTTAATGGAAGAAATGAACAAGTAGAAAAAATAATTATAGGAGAGTATTTTGATATTATGCAAAAGTTAATTAATTGGTTAGAGACAAGTTTTGCACCCAAAATGAATAAAATCAATCATAATGTTTGGGTTGTAACACTTAAAGATTCTGTAATGCAGATTTTACCATTTATCTTGTTGGGTTCTGTTTTCTGCGTTGGTGCTGTTGTAGAAAATTATGTTACTTTACCATTCTCATTCTGGACTCCATTTGGATGGACTATGGGTATGGTTTCAGTTCTAGTTGCATTCTTGATTCCGTTTAATTTCTGTGAAAAGAAACGTTTAAGAAAACAAAGATTAATTGCTGGTGCAACAGGTTTGATTTTCTTCTTTATTTCAATTACTCCAGAATTAATTGCTGAAGGTGAACCAGGACTTGGATCAAGCGCATTTGGTGCAGGTGGTATGTTCTGTGCAATGGTAACAGGAATGATTACTTGTGTTGTATTTAATTTATTTGGAAAATTCTCATTCTTTAAGGAAGATAGTGCACTTCCAGATTTTGTTCGTCAATGGTTTGATGCTTTATTACCAATTGGATTGGTTATTTTTGGTGGATTCATTGTTGTTCAAGTATTAAATGTAAACTTATATCAAATCGTTACAGGTTTCTTTATGCCACTTCAAAGTATTTTGAATACATGGTACGGATTTATTCTTTCAGGTATGATTTATTGCTTCATTTACTCAATGGGTATTTCTTCTTGGGTATTAACTCCAGCCACAGAACCAGTAAAATTAGCAACAGTTGCACAAAATTTAGCTTTAGTAACAGCTGGAACGGCTACAGTTGCAAATATGGGTATGTATACTGAAACATTGATGTATACTTGTTACATGTGGATTGGTGGTATCGCTTGTACAATGCCATTAGTACTATTATTAGCAAGATCAAAATCAGTAAAATTAAAAGCTTTAGGACGTGCATGTTTAGGTCCAGCAATCTTTAATATCAACGAACCAGTTATCTTTGGTTGTGTTGCTTGGAACCCAATTATGATGCTTCCAATGTGGATCATTGGTGCCGTACTTCCAGCAATCACATGGATTGCTTGTAAAGTTATCCAATTTGCACCAATTCCTAGAATTCAATTTGACTTATGGTATTGTCCATATCCAATTTCAACTTTCATTTCTACTCAAGGATCAATTGGTGGAATTATCTTAGTAGTAATTACATTCTTAGTTGCAGGAGCAATTTGGTATCCATTCTTCAAAGCTTATGAAAAACAATGTGTTGAAGAAGAAGCTGCTGCTGCAGAATAAATAAAAGTAAGGAGAATTTAATTTTATGATGAGTGAACAAACAGTACAGGCTGCAATGTCTATTATTTTAAATGCAGGTGATGCTCGTGTTGCCTGTAAAGAAGCTTTAGATGCGATTTCAGCTTTTGATTTTGAAACAGCTGAAGCAAAACTAAAAGTATCACATGAAAAGATCACAGCTGCTCACAAAGTGCAAACAGATGCGATTCAAGGGGAAACACGTGGAGAAGAAAGTGAGTATTCGTTATTGTTTGCTCACGCACAAGATACTTTAATGACAATTTATAGCGAAATTAATATCGCAAAACAGTTGTTGAAAATATTTAAATCTTACGAAGCTCGTATTGCTGCTTTAGAAAAGAAATAAGAAAATTAAGGATTTCAGCAATGAAATCCTTTCATTTAATCAAAAAGAGGAGAACAACATGAACAGAGTACCAACAGGATTTCCAAAAGACTTTATGTGGGGAGGTGCCGTTGCTGCAAATCAGCTAGAAGGCGCTTATGACATTGACGGCAAAGGACTATGTATTGCAGACATCAATGAATTTAGAGATGATATTGATATTACTAAAAAATATAATGATGAAGTATCAAGTACATTTGTAAAAGAAGCCTTAGAAAGTAAAACACGTATTTTCCCAAAAAGATGGGGAATTGATTTCTATCATACTTACAAAGAAGATTTAAAGTTATTGGCTGGATTAGGATTGAAAACTTTCCGTACTAGTATTAACTGGGCGCGTATTTTTCCAAATGGGGATGATGCAACTCCAAATGAATTGGGATTGAAATTTTATGATGATTTAATTGATGAAATTTTAAAGAATGGTATGGAACCAATGATCACAATTTCTCACTATGAAATGCCATTGAGCTTAACATCAAACTACAAAGGATGGTATTCAAGAGAAGTTATTGATTTCTTTGTGAAATATTGTGAAGTTTTATTTGATCGTTATGCTGGAAAAGTTAAGTATTGGATCATCGTCAATCAAATCAACTTGATTGGACACGAATCATTTAACCACTTAGGTGTGGCTGAAGATTTGGTAGATGATTTGCAAAGTGCAAAATATCAAGCAGTTCACAATGAAATGGTTGCTTGTGCTCGTGCTACTGCATATGCACATAAAAATCATCCAGAAATGCAAATTGGAATGATGCTTTGTGGAGGTCCAGCTTATGCTGCAACATGCAAACCTGAAGATCAATTAGCAACATTGAAACACAATCAAATGGAATACTTCTATTCAGATGTATTGCTTCGTGGAAAATATCCTGGATATGCATTCCGCTTCTTTGAAGATCGTAACATTCATGTAGAGTTTGGTGAAAATGATGAAGAAGATTTAAAGAATACAGCGGATTTCTTCTCATTCTCATACTACTATACTCGTATTGTAACTAAAGAAAGTTTTGAGAATGGAAATGAAGCTTTACGTAATAAAGAACTTCCTGCAAATCCTTGGGGATGGTCAATTGATCCAACTGGATTAAGAATTTTATTAAATGAATTCTGGGATCGTTACCAAAAACCAATTTATATCACTGAAAATGGTGTGGGATATTACGACAAATTAGAAGATGGACAAATTCATGATCCTTATCGTGTAGAATACTATCGTGATCATATTCAACAGATGAAAGAAGCTATTAAAGATGGTGTGGATTTACGTGGATATTATGCATGGGGCCCAATTGATATTGTTTCTTGCTCATCAAGTGAAATGAGTAAAAGATATGGCTTCATTTATGTTGATATAGATGACTATGGAAAAGGTACGGGTGAACGTATTAAAAAAGATAGTTACGATTGGTATAAAAAAGTCATTGAAACAAATGGTGAAGATTTAGATTAATAAACAAGGTCAGAGAATATTTGTCTCTGACCTGATTTGTATAAGGAAGGTATTGCGAAAAATGAAAAAAACAATACAGACAATATTAGCTATTACAGCTTCTATTTTGTTGACAGGATTGGGTGTGGCGTTATTTGTACACGCAAATCTAGGCAGTGATACACTAACTGTTTTTGTGGATGGGCTTCATAGAGTTTTAAATAGCAGTTATGGAACAGCTTCTAGAGTGTATAACTTAAGTGTATTAGTGATTGCTCTTATTGTATCAAGAAAAAATATTGGATGGGCAACTGTTGTTTATGCATTAACTGTAGGATTTACAATGGATTATTTTGAAAGATTGTTGCAACCTCTACAGATTCAAACTGCAGGTATCGTAATTCGCTTGCTTTGTGTATGCTTAGGACAAATCTGTTTTGGGATTACATATGCTTTATTGATTAAGTATAGAAAGGGCATGAATCAAATTGATGCGATTAGTTATGCGATTGTAGATAAGACAGGCATTTCATTTAAATGGATTCGTACAGGAATGGATGTTGTATTGCTTGTAAGTGGATGGTTATTAGGTGGAGTTGTTGGTGTTGGATCTATTATTGCCATGACAACAACAGGTATATTAGTCGATTTTATATTAAATATCATAAGTGAAAAGGAGAAGAATAATGAAGAGTTTGCCAACGGGATTTCGTAAAGATTTCTTATGGGGAGGAGCTAGTGCTGCTTGCCAAATGGAAGGAGCATATGATGTTGATGGTAGAGGATTTTCTACATCAGATATTCATGAATATGATAGAAACCAGGATCGTGCTCATATTGAAAAAGAAGGTGGTGGCACATTAGCTGGTATTAAGGCTGCAATTGCAGATAAAGAGGGTTATTATCCAAAGCGTTATGGAATTGATTTTTACCATACTTATAAAGAGGATTTGGCTTATTTAAAAGAAATGGGTTTTAAGGCATTCCGTACTAGTATTTCTTGGTCAAGAATTTTTCCAAATGGAGATGAATTAGAACCAAATGAAAAGGGTCTTGAATTCTATGATCGTTTGATTGATGAAATCATTAAAGATGGCATGGAACCAGTAATCACAATTTCACATTATGATATTCCACTTCATTTAGTTACTGAATATGGTGGTTTCGCAAATCGTAAGGTGATTGATTTCTTTGTTCGATATGGAAAGATACTATTAGAGCGTTATAAGGGAAAAGTTAAATATTGGATTGTTTGTAATCAAGTGAATTTGATTCCTAATGTACAATTTGGTTGTTTAGGAATTTATGATGATCAAGTGGCTCCAGAAAAAATGGAAGAAACAATGTATCAGGCTGTGCATCATCAATTTATTGGTTGTGCAAAGATCAAAGAATTCGCAAAAGAAATTGATCCAGAGGCACATATTGGAACAATGATTGCAGAGGGGTGTGTATATCCTAAAACATGTAATCCAAAAGATATTGTTGGAGCTATGAAACGTAATCGTGTACAAGAATATTTCTTTACAGATACACAATTGCGTGGTGAATATCCAACTTATATGTTAAGACATTTTGCAGAAAAAGGTATTCATATTCAGTTTGAAGATGGGGATGAAGAATTATTAAAGAATAATACAATGGATTTCTTAGCATTATCTTATTACTATACAAATGTCTTTAATTACGAAACAGATACAGGAGTACCATTTAAGTCTGAACAAAATCCTTATTTAAAACCAACACCATGGGAATGGCGTGCAGATCCACTTGGATTCTATAATTGTTTAAATCAATTGTGGGATCGTTATCAAGTGCCTTTAATGATTGCAGAAAATGGTTTGGGTGCAGAAGATGTTGTGGAAGAAGATGGTTCTATTCATGACGAGTATCGTATTGAATTTTTAAAGGCTCATATTGAACAGATGAAAAATGCAGTTTTAGATGGTGTGAATGTATTCTCGTATTTAAGTTGGGGACCTATTGATATTGTATCTTCATCAAGTGCTGAAATGAGCAAACGCTATGGATATGTTTATGTAGACTATGATGATTTTGGCAAAGGTACTGGTAAACGTATGAAAAAAGATAGCTTTGACTGGTACAAACATGTGATTGAAACAAATGGAGAAGAACTATAGACATCGAGTAATCGGTGTCTTTTTTTGGCTTTATAAAAAAATAGTAAACGTTTTCAAAAAAAAGTGTTGCATTCTCTAAAAAGAACTGGTATATTAAGCGTGTACAAATGGTATGTAAATACGAACCAGTGCCCGAGGCTGTTTGCGTACCTAAGAGGAGGAAATTATGACTGTTAGTGAAAGAGTTGAATTAATTAAATTCGATGAACCAAAGTATTTGGAAGATGGTAAGGCTGTAGTTGGTCAGCGTAAAGAGGCTGAAGATTTAGCAAAAATTATTCATGATCAAGGTTATTCAAACATTTTCTTGTTAGGTATTGGCGGTACTGAGTTTGAATTTGGTCACTATGAATATTTAATTTCAAGAATGTCAGATGTTGATATTTACTCAGTGAATGCGGCTGATGTAAACACTGTTCGTCCTAAGAAATTAAACAAAGATTCATTAGTAATTACTGCTAGTGCTTCTGGGGATACTGTTGAAATCGTTCAAGCTGCTAAATGGATGAAAGAAGAAGGAATTCGTGTTGTTGCATTTACAGGTCGTGAAAGTAAATTAGGAAAAATGTTAGATTATGTAGTTCACGCTCCTGTTGTAACTGGATATTGCGAACACTCATATGTATTACAAGCATATTTCATGTACAAATTAATGAACTTACGTGGAGATTTCGATGCATATGATCGTTTTGCAGACCAATTATCTGAATATATTTTCGAAGACTTATTAGCAATTAAGAAAAAATTCGAACCAATCGGAATGAAGATGGCTTCTGAATTATATGATGCTGAATATACAATCTTTACAGGTTCTGGTGCACTTTGGGGAGAAACATTATTATTCTCTATGTGTATGTTAGAAGAAATGCAATGGATTCGTTGCCGTCCAGTAAATGCTGCACAATTCTTCCACGGAACATTAGAATTGATCCAAGACAAAGTTCCAGTATTTATCGTTAAGGGTGAAGATGAATTTAGAGCTCAAGACAACCGTGTTGAAGAATTCTGTAAAAAGATCAACTGCCAATATGCAGTATTCGATGCAAGCGAATATGCAGTTCGTTTAGACAATGAATTCAGAAAATTCATCGTTCCTATGATCACTACTGCTTGTATTACAGGAAGATTATCAAGACACTACGAAGCATATACAAGACACAACTTACAATATCGTCGTTACTACAGACAATTTGAATATTAATAGTCAATGTGCGATGTCAAACCACTCTGTATAAGGGTGGTTTTCTTTTATAGGGGGTTAAATATGAGATATAAAGGTATTATTTTTGATATGGATGGAGTTTTAGTGGATTCAGAACCAATTTATTTGCAGGAAGTCATTGATTATATTTTGGACGTTCTTAAAGAAGATGTGGATTATCTGGAAATGAAAAAAGAAATGTATAAGATTGTGGGTTCTTCGGATGATAAAACGTTTGAAATTATTTCTGAATATTTAAATCATAAATATTCGCCTGAAGAAATTAAGGCGGGTATGTGGTCAAAAGAATTGGGATTGGATTATCGTACGATTTTAAATCCACATGTATTGTATGTGTTGCCTAAATTAAAGGCGAAGGGGTATAAGCTTGCGATTGCGTCAAGTTCTTCAATGCAGAATATTAAGACAGTAACTCGCCAATGTGGGATTGATCAATATTTTGATTGTATGGTCAGTGGAGTTGATTTTAAAGAGAGTAAGCCAGAGCCAACTATATATTTGGAAACATTAAAAAGATTAGATCTAAAACCAGAAGAGGTAATCGCAATCGAAGATTCGACATATGGTATACAGGCATGTATTGGTGCAAATATTCGTGTGATTGCCAAAGAAGATAATCGTTATGATTTCAATCAAGACTTAGCGAATGTGATTGCAAGTGATATTTTGGATGCGTATAACATCATTAAATATTGGAATTTAGAAGAAAATTAATTTTTTTATGTAAACGCTTGCAATACGTTTCAATTACTGGTATACTTTGATTGTACAAATGGTATGCATTTACATACCACTCGCAAGCGGGCATAGTCGAGAGGTATAAATCAAGTGTACGCAATTGGAAAAGAGGATGTATTGATGAGAAGATTTATTTTGGCATCACATGCTTATATGTCTAAGGGAATCAAAACTTCACTTGAATTAATTCTTGGAAAACAAGACAACTTATCCGTATATTGTGCATATGCTGAGGGCGAACCTTTCTTTAAGCCTTTGGTGATTCAAGAAGTTGAAGATCATCCTGAAGATGAATTTGTAATTATGACAGACCTATTGGGTGGTAGTGTAAACAATGAATTGTTAGAACTAACTACTAAGGGGAATGTTCATTTAGTGACAGGAACAAACTTAATTTTGGCAATGTCAATCTTATTGACTTGTCGTGAATGCGATGATGTTGCAGCAGCTATCCGCACATGCGTTGAAGATGCTAAAACAGGTATCGTATATTGTAATGATTCAGAAATTGACTCAGATTTAGATGAGTTGTAAGAAATGAAAGGAGAAAAAACAATGATTAAATTACTTCGTATTGATCATCGTTTATTACATGGTCAGGTAGCTTTTAGTTGGAGTAAACAAATTGGTACAGATTGCATTTTGTTGGCTTGTGATACTTTGTTGAATGACAAATTGCGTATGTCGGCTATTAAAATGGCTAAACCTAGTGGCGTAAAGGTTGTAGCTAAAACAGTTGATGATGCGATTGCAGCAATCAAATCTGGTGTTACAGATAAGTACAAATTGTTTATCGTCGTTGAAAGCATTGAAGATGCGGATCGACTTGCAAGAGCGTTAGATATTAAGGAGATCAACCTTGGTGGTACAAAACCAACTGATGATCGTCACGTAATTTCTACAGCGGTTTATGTAAGTGATAACGATGAAAAGATATTAAAAGATTTAATGGATGATGGATTTGATGTATTTACACAGATGGTTCCATCAGACAAGCGTGTTAACACAAAAGATTTATTAAAATAACAAATTTTTAGAGGAGAAGAATAAGATGTTAGTTAAGACTTTATTAATTTTCTTGATCACGTTCTTCGCGTGTTCAGAATTCTTGTTGGGAACATCATTAATTCAAAGACCATTAGTTTTAGGCCCGTTGGTAGGTCTAGCGTTTGGTCAATTAGAATTAGGAATTATTATGGGTGCTACTCTTGAGTTAGCGTTTATTGGTGCAGTTTCAATTGGTGCGTACATACCTCCTGATATGATTTCAGGAACAATCTTAGGAACAGCTTTAGCAATCGAAGCTGGAGCAGGACCTGAGACAGCGTTGGCATTAGGTTTACCAATTTCTACAGTTATGTTGGCATTGAACTCAGTATTAAGTGCTCCAATCATGTTGGTTTTCACTCACTTGATGGATAAAGATATTGAAGATGGTAACATTGGAAAATTTAAATTCCACTATTTCTTTGGTGGTTATGCTTCATTCTTACCTCGCTTGGTTGTAATTCCATGTGCATTCTATTTTGGAAGTGAAGCTGTAGTAGGATTATTAAGTCAAATTCCAGAATGGCTACAA
>ERZ869979.285-NODE-285-length-15667-cov-5.036562_pt1 | contig 15667 bp, 9 predicted proteins | sample MGYA00521269_ERZ869979 | MGnify/ENA primary metagenome ERZ869979 (study PRJEB32232, sample SAMN07284974) | human gut metagenome | biome: human-associated habitat; material: feces | host: Homo sapiens | place: Tanzania | collected 2014-04-05 ... | reverse complement strand
AATATAAAAGTTAATAATTTATAGAAATGTTACATAATTTTTCACACAAAAAAGAACTTATTTAATTATAAAAATTAAACAAGTTCTTATATTATTAGTTATTTTCTTGAACATTAGGGAAGCTTAAGCAAATTCCAACATCTATTCCTTGATATTTAAATTTATATTCATATTTATCTGTTACTACTTTTGATATTTCAGCTATATCAGAAAATTTATTTCTATCTATTTCTATATACTTAGCTGTACCTGAGTAGTTAGGATCATAAACTTCTATTTTATATTTATTCATGTTCTTAGCATCAGCTAAAAGTTTTGTAGCTAGTACTGTATAATCATCATTAATTCTTATCATTACAGGTTCACCTTTAGCTAAAGTTGAAGATAATTTTTCAAAAGCTGTATCATTGTTATCATAGAAATAGAATTTATCATCTCTATATTTTGTTATATCTAATCTTGCAAGTACTTTTAACATATTTGCATCATCACTTTCTAGTTCAGTATTACTATTGTTCTCTTCATCAAATAAAGGTAAGATATCAAATCTAATAGATTCATATTGCTTAAATCCTGCATGATCTGCATTATATCCTACTCTATAAGTAGTAAATCCTAAGCTTTGTAACTCTGCTTTTACTGTTGAGTTTATTGTTAAAATACCACTAGTTGCTGCTGATGACCAGAAGTTATCTGGGAATGTAGATAATATACTTAATGATTTAGGTATATATGTTCTTAATGAATTTCCCTCAACATTTATTCCTCCTGAATCAACAGCTGGTGCTTCAACAACAGTTCCGTCTGAAGTTGTAATTTTCTTAGCTCCAAGACTACCTGGTAAATTATCTTCATAGAATAATTTAGAATATAATACCATACCATAGCCATATCCACTTTCTACTTGTGTATTAGAGAAGTTTGAGAAAGAAAATCCATCTCTTCCAACTAAAAATCCAGAATCAGAAATAATTACACTATCGTCTACTTTATCATTATCTGAATCATATAAATTGTAATTTAATTCTGCTGATATTAAATCAAATGTATCTTCCAAATCGTCTGCTGTTGCAGCAAAATAGTATTTTCCATCAGTCTCTTCAGAGATATTTTTTAATGTTTTTTCATCTATTGTATTTCCAAGTCCTACAGTATAAACTTTTATTCCTTTTTCTTTTGCTAAAGCTATTTGTTCTTCTAATAGCTTACTATCATATCCTTCATTATTAGTATCTTTACCATCTGAAAGAAGTACTATATATCTTCTGTTTTTCTCTTCACCATCAGAAAATTGTGAAATACCACCTTTAAGTCCTACTCCTATATATGTACCAGAGAAGTTTTCTGGACTTGTTTTTATAGTGCTTACTCTACTTTTTACAGTATCTTTATCTGATGTTAATTTAGATAATTCTGTATAATCAAAAGTGAATTTTCCAGCACCAAATCTGTAGTTCCCTTTTAATTTATCTATTAAATCATTTACAACGTCAACTCTCTTAAATTCTGGGTCATTTTCTTCACTACTTGCATATTCATCTTTAGAATACATAGAACCTGAGTTATCTATTATAAATACTAATTCTGTAGATAAGTTAGATGTTAATTTAGATGAATCTGCAATAAAATATTTTTTAAATTCACTAGTTGTAAATGTAAGTGTTGAATCACTAGTATTAATATCTGTTTTTATTTTACTAAAAGTATTTTCATCTTCATTTAAAGCATATACTGCTAAAGAATTTTCAGCTAGTCCTTTTGATGCAACTTTTTCTTTATCATAAGAAATTGTTACTTTAGCATCTTCTAGTTGAGCATCAGTATATATAGCATATACACCATCTAAAACAGAGCTTACATTTTCTAAAGTTTCTGTTGTATATTTATCTACTGATGTACGAGTAAAGTTTCCTTTTCCTGCCATGCTTAATGTTACACCGTTGTTTTTGAAAGTATATTCTAGTTTTCTTTCACCATCTTTAACTCCATCACCTTTTGTATCTGCTTTTAATGGGTCTAAATTCATTATTATTTCGTCACCATCAAATAGTCCATCACCATCTGTATCTTTTTCTGTTTGAGAAGTTCTACTATTTGAGCCTTCATACAAATCTGTTAATCCGTCACCATCTGTATCTTGGCATAATATTTTAGCATTACTATTTTTATATAATCCAGATAATTCATTTCCTATTATAGTAACATATTTAGTTGCAGTAGCATCTTCTGTGCTAGCTGTTATTGAATATGTACCTTCATCTGTAGGAAGTTCCCATACTGCAACGCCTTGTTCATTTACGCTTACATATCCGCCACTAACTTCCCATTTGAAATTGGCATTTATTGGATCATTGTACTTTTTAGCAGTTGCTGTATATTCAAGTACTTTAGCTTTTGTACCTATTATATTTCCTGTTTCTTTGTCTGCATTTGATATAGTTATTTTAACAGGCATAAATACAATAAACATAATCATGATTCCTATTAATAGCAATATCAAAATAAAACTTGATATAATTAAACCTTTACGATGATCGTCAATAAAGTCTAATGTATCATCTCTAAAATCTAGAAAAAAGTCTTTTAAATTATTCATATTACCAATTCTCCTTAGTTTATTTAAATACATAATTATTATATATTATATAAAAAATTAATTCAACTAATTTTTAGGTATTATTATGGCATTTTGTATATTATAATAATACATTTTTGAATCTTTAATAAATGATGAATCTATTTTCTTTAATGCTGTTAATACTGTGGATATCCTTTCTCCAACATTTCCTTCTAAGTAGAATTCTATACATTTTTTGTCTTCAGATTCTTTAACAATGCTACTCATTTTAGTGCTTACATTAGCATTTAGTGGTAGTATTAAGTCGTTATAATTATAATAATTATATTTATCTGAATTTGCTACTGGAAGATTTTTTTCACCTTCTATACTGCAAATTTTTTTCATACTTTGTGTATTTAAATTAAAATATGCATGTGTAACAATTCCTGTTTCATCATAAATTGAATGTGAAGAAGTTAAATCTACATGATACCATTCATCATCTATTTTTACTAAATTCCATGCATGTGGACTATTATCTAACTGTCCTAAAACTATTATACTGTCTATACCTACTCTGTTATATAAGAGTTGCAAAGCCTTAGTAAAGCTATCACATACTCCAACACCTTCTAAAAGAGCACCTTCTGCTGTATGATATTCTCTAGGAATTTCATTACTTTTAGAATATGTTACGTCATAAGATAATCTGTCATGGATTATTAGTTCTTTTTCATATTCACTTTTTCCATCGAGATCAGCAGTATACATGTTTATTTTGCTGTCCATTTCCTCTATTTTAGATATAATATTTTCTTTACTGTCTTCAGTATAGTTAACTTTTACATATCCATAGTTTCCTTCAAAAGAAGGGATAACATACGAAGAATATTGTGCTTTTAAATAAAACACTTCTGGATGGTCATTTATAAATGCCTCTATTGCATTATTTACTTCATTTGCAAAATCATCCTTATTTTCAGCAACATAATCTCTAATTACAAACTCATCTTGAAAATTCTTTATTCCGTTAGCAATTGAACTGTATATTTTTTTCTCACTATCATTTAATAAGTTGTAATAATAATTATTCATTTTTATACTTAGCTTGTTTATTTTAAAATCATCTGTATATTCCTCATACGTATACTTTTTTTCTTCTATTTTTTCTTTTATTAAATTTCCCGTTTTATTTGGTATACTAGTGAAAAATGACAAATATATCAATATAATTACAATCAATACTGTTACAACTGTATTACAAAATCTCTTAATCGTACTTCTCATATAATTTTTCTCCTATTTTATATTATATTTTATTATATAAAACATATTTTATCAATAAAAAAATGAGGCACATTAAAAAATGTGTCTCATTTTAATCTATCTAGTTATTAGTATTTGTACCTTGTGAATATACCATGTCTTCACTTGAATCAGATTTTATGTTTTTCTTCATAACTTCATCATCAACTACTGGTTCTGACATTTTGTTTAATTCTTCTTCAGTAACTATTTCAATATCATTTGAATTTACTATACCAGTACCTGCAGGGATTAATCTACCGATTATAACGTTTTCTTTTAATCCTTGTAGTTTATCTACCTTACCTTTAATAGCAGCATCTGTTAAAACTCTAGCAGTTTCTTGGAATGATGCAGCAGATAAGAATGAATCAGTAAGTAAAGCAACCTTTGTAATACCAAGTAGAACTTTTCTACCTTTAGCTGGTTTCTTACCTTCAGCTTTTGCTTCTTTGTTTGCTTTATTAAATTCAGTCATATCGATAGTTGAAGCAGCGATTAAATCAGTGTCTCCAGCATCTTCAACATATATTTTTCTTAACATTTGACGAGCAACAATTTCAATATGTTTATCATCAATGTTAACACCTTGTGTTCTATAAACTTTTTGTACTTCTTCGATTAAGTAGTTTTGAACTGCAACTTCACCTTTGATACGTATAATATCATGTGGGTCTAGAGAACCTTCTGTTAATCTATCACCAGCTTGGATTCTTTCACCTTCAGTAACAGCAAGTCTTGCACCATATGGTATTAGATATTTTTCAGTTGTTTTTTCATCAGTTGTAACCATAACTTCTTTATTGTTACCATTTTCGCCAATTGAAACAACACCTTCAACTTCAGATACCATTGCAACACCCTTTGGTTTTCTAGCTTCGAATAGTTCTTCAACTCTAGGAAGACCTTGTGTTATATCTGTACCAGCAACACCACCTTGGTGGAATGTTCTCATTGTTAACTGAGTACCTGGTTCACCTATAGATTGAGCAGCTATAATACCTATAGCTTCACCTACAGATATAGGTTCACCTGTTGCAAGGTTTTTACCATAACATTTAGCACATACTCCTCTTACAGATTCGCAAGTAAGAGCTGATCTAATTTTAACTTTTTCTATTCCTGTATCTACAATAATCTTAGCTATTTTATCTGTTACATAAGTACCGTTTGGAACTATGATATCACCATTTTGATCAAGAATATCTTGAGCAAGATATCTACCTTCAATTCTTTCTTCAAGTTTTTCGATAGCTTCTCCAGATTCTTTAATAGTTTGAACTTCTAGTCCTTCGTGAGTTCCACAGTCATCTTCCATAACTATTACATCTTGGTTTACATCAACAAGTCTTCTTGTTAAGTATCCAGAATCGGCAGTTCTTAACGCTGTATCAGCAAGACCTTTTCTAGCACCGTGTGAAGATATAAAGAATTCAAGTACATCAAGACCGTCTTTAAAACAAGACTTGATAGGTATTTCAACTGTTTTACCTTCTGTATCAGCCATAAGTCCACGAATACCTGTTAACTGTCTGATCTGTGTTGGGTTACCTCTGGCACCAGTGTATGCCATCATTTGTATTGGGTTTAACTTGTTAGGGTTGCTCATAACAGCTGCTTGAATATCATCTGTTGCTTTTGACCAAACCTTAATTGTTTCGTTGTATCTTTCTTCGTCAGTTATAAGACCACGTTTAAAGTTCTTACGAATACCTTCAACCTTTGCTTCAGCATCTGCTAAGATTTGTGCTTTAGCTTCTGGTACTTCCATATCTGCTACTGAAACTGTAACAGCAGCTCTTGTAGAATATTTGTATCCGTTAGCTTTTATATCGTCAAGTACAACGGCAGTATCAGTTATACCATGTTTTGCAATACATTTATCTATTATTATACCTAGTTCTTTCTTTCTAACTGGGAAATCAATTTCTAGTTTTAATTCGTTTCCTGGGATTGTTCTATCAACAAATCCTAAGTCTTGTGGAATGTAACTGTTAAATATTAATCTACCTGGTGTAGCATCAATTATTCCAGTAACATCTTCTCCATCTACTTTTCTTGTTACTCTTACCTTTATTGCTGAGTGAATTCCTAATACTTTTTGGTCATAAGCCATTAGAACTTCGTCTTCACTTGAGAATATTTTTCCTTCTCCTGGTTCACCATCAACATCAACTGTTAAATAGTAACTTCCTAGAATCATATCCTGTGATGGTACAGCAACTGGTTTACCATCTTGAAGTTTTAAAAGGTTGTTTGAAGCAAGCATTAATAATTTTGCTTCTGCAACAGCTTCAGGTGATAAAGGTACGTGAACAGCCATCTGGTCACCATCGAAGTCAGCGTTGAATGCTGTACAAACTAATGGGTGTAATTTGATTGCTCTTCCTTCAACAAGTACAGGTTCAAATGCTTGTATACCTAGTCTGTGTAGTGTAGGTGCACGGTTAAGCATTACAGGTCTATCTTTGATAACATCCTCTAATACATCCCATACTGCTACATTGACTTGTTCAACTAATTTTTTAGCATTTTTAATATTGTTTGCAATTCCTTTTGCAACTAATTCTTTCATAACGAAAGGTTTGAATAGTTCAAGAGCCATTTCCCTTGGTAAACCACATTGATAAATTTTAAGTTCAGGTCCTACAACGATAACAGAACGTCCTGAATAGTCAACTCTCTTACCTAGTAAGTTTTGTCTGAATCTACCTTGTTTTCCTTTTAACATGTCAGATAGAGATTTTAATGCTCTTCCACCTGCACCTGTTATAGGTCTTCCACGTCTACCATTGTCTATTAAAGCATCAACAGCTTCTTGTAGCATTCTTTTTTCGTTTCTTACGATTATATCTGGAGCTTCAAGTTCTAATAATTTCTTTAATCTGTTATTTCTGTTTATAACTCTTCTGTATAAGTCATTTAAATCAGAAGTAGCAAATCTACCACCATCAAGTTGAACCATTGGTCTTAAATCTGGTGGAATAACAGGTAAAGCTTCTAAAATCATCCATTCTGGTTTGTTACCAGAAGTTATGAAAGCTTCAACTGTATCTAATCTTTTAATTATTTTTTGTCTTTTAGCACCATTTGCTTTTTCAAGTTCTTTTCTTAACTCTTTTTCTAATTTCTTTACATCTACTTTTGAAAGTAGTTCTTTTATGGCTTCAGCACCCATACCAACTCTTAGTGCATCTCTTCCATATTTTTCTTGAGCTTCTCTGTATTCTTTTTCGCTTAATATATCACATACAGAAAAAGCTGTATCTTTTGCATCTAAAACGATATAAGATGCATAATATAAAACTTTTTCCAATGCTTTAGGTGATATATCTAGTAATGTGCTCATTCTTCCTGGTATTCCTTTAAAGAACCAGATATGTGAGACAGGACATGCAAGTTCAATATGTCCCATTCTCTCACGTCTTACTTTTTTCTTAGTAACTTCAACGCCACATCTGTCACAAATTATACCTTTATATCTTACTTTTTTGTACTTACCACAATAACATTCCCAGTCTTTTGTAGGTCCAAAAATCTTTTCACAAAATAGTCCGTCTCTTTCTGGTTTAAGTGTTCTATAATTGATAGTTTCTGGTTTTTTAACTTCTCCTTTAGACCATTCTCTAATTTTTTCTGGAGAGGCAAGACCAATACTTATTCTATCAAAATTATCCATATCTTGCATTTTATAATCCCCCTTACACCTTTACTTATTCTTCATCAGACAACTCATATGAGTCATAATCACCATTATCTTGTTTTAATTCTTCATTTGTTAATTCTCCGTCTTCATCAACAAGAGACATTCCATCTTCTTCAGCTGATATACTAGCTACCATGTCTTCGCTTGGCACAATTGCATCGTTATCTTCTTCAATAGATTCTTTTATTTCAACTTGTTCGTCTTCTTTATATAGTTTCAAATCTAAAGCTAAGCTTTGAAGTTCTTTAGTTAATACTCTGAATGATTCTGGTATACCTGGTTTTGGAATACTTTCACCTTTTACTATTGCTTCATATGTTTTTAAACGTCCAACAATATCATCAGATTTAACTGTTAATATTTCTTGTAATACATAAGATGCACCATAAGCTTCAAGTGCCCAAACTTCCATTTCACCAAATCTCTGTCCACCGAATTGTGCTTTACCACCAAGTGGTTGTTGTGTAACTAATGAGTATGGTCCAATTGAACGAGCATGTATCTTATCTTCAACCATGTGATATAGTTTAAGCATATACATGTAACCTACTGTAACTTTTCTATCAAAAGGTTCACCAGTTCTACCATCACGAACTAAGAATTTACCATCTGGATCTAATCCTTTAGATTCAAATAATTCTCTTATTTCTGATTCTTTTGCACCATCAAATACTGGTGTAGCGATTTTCCATCCATATAATTTAGCAATATATCCTAAATGTACTTCAAGAACCTGACCAACATTCATACGTGATGGAATACCTAATGGGTTTAATAGAACTTGTAATGGAGTACCATCTGGTAAGAATGGCATATCTTCTCTTGGTAATATACGAGAAATACAACCTTTGTTACCATGACGTCCAGCCATTTTATCTCCGACAGATATTTTTCTCTTTTGAGCTATATATATTCTTACAACTTTATGAACTCCAGCAGCTAATTCATCACAGTTTTCTCTTGTAAATATTTTCACATCAACAACTGTTCCTTCTTCACCATGTGGAACTCTTAAAGATGTGTCTCTAACTTCTCTTGCTTTTTCACCAAATATTGCTCTTAATAATTTTTCTTCAGCAGTTAATTCAGTTTCACCTTTTGGTGTAACTTTACCTACTAAGATATCACCTGGAACAACTTCAGCACCAATACGAATAATACCATTTTCGTCTAAGTTTTTAAGAGCATCTGCTCCAACTTGAGGTATATCATTTGTTATTTCTTCTGGTCCTAATTTTGTATCTCTTGCTTCACAATCGTAATCTTCAATATGAATAGATGTTAATACATCATCTTTAACCAAATCTTCTGAAATAAGGATGGCATCTTCGTAGTTGTATCCTTCCCAAGTCATGAATCCGATAAGTAAGTTTTTACCTAACGCTAATTCACCATTTTGTGTAGAAGGACCATCAGCGATAACTTCGCCTTTTTTAACTTTTTCACCTTTTCTAACAATAGGTTTTTGTGTAATACAAGTTCCTGCGTTTGATCTTTGATATTTGATCATGTTGTATTCATCTTTACCTGTTTTTGTTTCAACAACGATTTTGTCTGCACTTACGAAAGTAACAACTCCATCATTTTTAGCAACAATAACAATTCCTGAATCAACGGCAGCTTTGTATTCGATACCAGTTCCTACTATAGGGCTATCTGTTTGAATCAATGGTACAGCCTGACGTTGCATGTTAGCACCCATAAGTGCTCTGTGCGCATCATCGCTCTCTAAGAAAGGTATCATAGCAGTCGCAACAGATACAAGTTGTTTTGGAGATACATCCATTAAATCAACTTTATCTCTTTCAACTTCTTCAATTAAATCTCTATATCTAACTTTTACTCTTGGATTTACAAATCTCTTGTTTGCATCAAGTGGTTCATTTGCTTGAGCAACAATATATTTATCTTCTTCATCAGCTGTCATGTATCTGATTTCATCAGTAACAACACCTTTTTCTTTATCTACTAATCTATATGGTGTTTCGATAAATCCGTATCTATTTATTTTTGCAAATGTAGAAAGTGATGAAATAAGACCGATGTTTGGACCTTCTGGAGACTCGATTGGACATAGTCTACCATAGTGAGTATGGTGAACGTCACGAACTTCGAATCCAGCTCTTTCTCTAGATAAACCACCAGGTCCTAAAGCAGAAATTCTTCTTTTGTGTGTTAACTCAGCTAATGGGTTAATTTGATCCATGAATTGAGATAATTGAGAACTTCCAAAGAACTCTCTTAAAGCTCCAACAACTGGTTTGATATTGATTAATGTTTGTGGTGTAGCAACGTCTAAGTCTTGTGTAGCCATTCTTTCACGAACAACTCTTTCAAGTCTTGCAAGACCAATTCTGAATTGGTTTTGTAATAATTCACCAACACATCTTACACGTCTGTTTCCTAAGTGGTCAATATCATCTGTTGATCCTAAACCAAATCTTAAGTTCATAAAGTAGTTAATTGATGACATGATATCATCTAATGTTGCACATTTTACTACTAATTTTTCTCTGTTTAATCTGATTTGTTTTCTTAATTCTTTTTCATCTGCATCGCCAACTTTTTCAAGTAATTCTTTTAAAGCTGGTAAATATACTTCTTCTTTAATTACATCTTTATCTATGTCAATTCCTAGATATTTAGATATATCTACTGTGTTATTTCCAATTATTTTAATTCTCTTATCATCCTTTGTAATGTATACAACATTAACACCAGAATGTTTTATCTTTTGTGCTGCTTCTTCAGTAATAACTTCTCCAGCTGAAACTAATATTTCGCCATCTTCGTTTATTACATTTTCTGCAGCTACTTCTCCAACTGTTCTTTCAGCTATGCTTAATTTTTTATTATATTTGTATCTACCTACTCTTGATAAATCATATCTTCTTGGTTCAAAAAGTAAACCGAATAATAATGATTTTGCTGTATCAACATGTAATGGTTCGTTAGGTCTTATTTTCTTGTATATTTCAAGTAAAGCTTCATCTTGTGTTTTAGCCATATCTTTATATAGATTTTCTGTGATTAAATCATCTTCGAATAAATCTATAATTTGTTGATCTGTTTCAACACCTAAAGCTCTTATTAAAGTTGTAAGTGGAACTTTTCTTGTTCTGTCAACTCTTGCAGAATATACATCTGAAGAATCAGATTCTAATTCTATCCATGTACCACGAATTGGCATTATAGTTCCAGAATATAAGAACTTACCTTTTTTATCTCTTTGTGCATCAAAATATACACCTGGTGATCTTACAAGTTGTGAAATGATAACTCTTTCTGCTCCGTTTATTAAGAAAGTACCGCTATCTGTCATTACTGGTAAATCACATAAGAAAATTTCTTGTTCTTTGATTTCTCCAGTTTCACGGTTGATTAAACGAACTTGTACTTGTAATCTAGAACAATAACTTGTGTTTCTAGCTTTTGCTTCTTCAATAGTGTATTTTGTTTCATCTTCTAATCTATAATCAACAAATTCTAATAATAGATTACCAGAAAAATCACTTATAGGTGAAGCGTCTGCTAAAACATCTTTAAGTCCTGATTTTAAAAACCACTCGTAAGATTGTTTTTGAATATCAATTAAGTCTGGTAAATCAATAACTTCTTTGATACCTGAAAAGCTCATTCTTGTTGCTTTTCCATTTTTTACTTCATGAATACGACTCATTTACATACCCCCAACTGCACTAAAAAAGGCACAAAAAGTCAAACTAGTTTACATAATTATTTTTGCTAACTAATTTGATTATTTATATACCTTTTTATTTAACTATTTTTTATGATTTTTTCCAACTATTTCAACCATCCTTTACATTATAGTTTACATAGTAATTTCAATTAGAAATAACATTTGTCTTATTATACCACATAAAAAAACGGGTGTCAACAAAAATATATAGATTTTTAAAATTAAAAAAAGTACCTAAATTAGGTACTTTATATTGCTCCTTCTTTTAATCTGTCTGCTCTATCTGCAGCTATAAGAGCTTCAACCATTTCATCAATGTTTCCGTTTAAGAATGATTCTAATTGATATATTGTATAGTTTATTCTATGGTCTGTTACTCTACTTTGAGGATAGTTATATGTTCTTATTTTTTCACTTCTTGCGCCACTACCAACTTGAAGTCTTCTTGTGTTTATAATTGCACTATCACGTTCTTCAACTTCTTTTTCATATAATTTAGAACGTAACATTTTCATAGCAGTCTCTTTATTTTGTAATTGAGATCTTTCATTTTGACATGATACTACTATTCCAGTTGGAAGGTGTGTTATTCTAATTGCAGATGAAGTTTTATTTACGTGTTGTCCACCAGCACCACTAGATCTGTATGTATCAATACGTAAATCGTTAGGATTGATTTCAACTTCTACGTCTTCTACTTCCGGTAAAACAGCAACTGTTGCAGTAGATGTATGTATTCTACCACTAGCTTCAGTTTCAGGAACACGTTGTACTCTATGAACACCACTTTCGAATTTTAGTCTACTATATGCTCCTTTTCCTTTTATCATAAATGAAATTTCCTTAATTCCACCTATTTCTGTTTCGTTTGAATCTATTATCTCAACTTGCCATCTTTTTAATTCTGCGTACATTGTATACATTCTATATAGGTTGTATGCAAATAAAGCTGCTTCTTCTCCGCCAGCTCCGCCTCTGATTTCTATTATAACGTTGCTATCATCGTTTTCATCTTTTGGAAGTAAAAGAATTTTTAATTCTTCTTCTAAAGCTGGTAGTTTCTCTTTAGCAGAATAATATTCTTCTTCTGCCATATCCTTTAAATCAGGATCATCCATCATTTCTTTAGCACCTTCCATATCTGATACTACTTTTTTATATTCTAAATATTTATCTACAACATCCTTCATGTTAGCTTGTTCTTTCATGTATTTTCTCCAGTTATTTTGATCAGCAATAACATCTGGATTAGAGATTAATTCTGTTAATTCTAAATATTTTTTATATAGTTCTTCTAATTTTTCAAACATCTAAATTCTCCATTCTTAAATAATACTACTTTGTTATTTTAACACATTTCATTAACTTTTTCAACTCTACATAAATTTCTTTTTGAGTTTTACATAAAAAAGAGAACGTTTTTTTAAACATTCTCTTTAACATTAATCTGTATTTTAATATCCTCCGCATCTCTATTGGTATTTCATTTATTGCTCCACATAGCTCACATTTTATATATGGATATCCTTTTCTTACACTTGATACACTAATTCTTCCTTCATTGTAAAAATTGCAATTACCACATATATATTCAATTTTAGGAGTCTTATTAAATAGCATACTAATTGATGTTCTATACATAGAAAAGCTTTTACACTTAACAATTTTACTCACAATAATCACTTCCTTACTTTATTATTAAATCAAGTAATTTATTTTTATGTCAAACAAATTATACTACAACAATGATATAAAGTCAAATAAAGAGAACATTTATATGTTCTCTTTATTCATCTTCGTCATTTAATATTTTTAATTGGGCTTCAAGCATTGATTGTACTTTTATCTTATAAATTCTCATTTGGTTTTTCTTTGTTTCAATATCTACTTCTGCCTTTATGATTTGACGTTGCAAATCTTCAAGTTTTTGTTGTGCATCCACCTCAGCTGATGTTTTTATAGATTCTGCTTGTTTTTGTGCTTCTAATTTTATACTATCAGCTTCAGTTTGTGCATTTTCAACAGTTTTATCTATACCTACTTCTAATGCTTTATAATGGTCAACAGTTTGTTGTAAAGTTTCTACTTGACCTCTTAAATCTGAATTCTCTTTATATAATTTTTCATAATCGCTCATTACTAAAACTAGAAAATCTTCTACGTCTTTTATATCATATCCGCCTAATTTAGCTTTTTTAAACACTTTATTATCTATGTCTATTGGTGTTAGCATAATAATTCAACCCCCTACTATAATATAAAAACAGGCCAAAAGACCTGCTTTTTTCATTTTACTTATTTAAGCCAAGAAAAAGATTGTCTTTGTTCTTGTTGTTGTCTATTTAATTGTGCAGTTTCTAAATCGTTTTGAATTTCAACAGTTCTAGGAGTCATTAAATAAATTAAACTAGATACTTTTTGAATATTTCCTTCGATCATAAATGTTGCTCCGCTTAAGAAATCAAGAACACGTCTTGCATCTTCTTTTCCAACATTTTCAAGATTTATTATAACTGATTTTTTGTTTTTTAAATATGTTCCTACTTCTTCTACGTCGTTATAACAAGTAGGTTGTGTTATAACCATTTTTGAAGATGACATTCCATTATTAACAGATATTACTCTTGTTTGTTTGTTGTTTGAATCTTCAACATCTCTTATTGAAGCTCTAACTCCTCTTCTTCCGCTTGCTTGATTAGTATATGTATCTGCGTCTTCTTCTACTTCATCTGTATATTCTTCATTGTAATTTTCATCATAATTTTCATCATAAGCTTCCTCTTCGTTTCCGCCTATTCCAATAACCTTTAGAAATTTATTTACGAATTGTGCTCCCATATAAATTAACCCCCTACGATATTTTGTCTATAGCCCAAAAAAGCCGTTAATATCTTTGATTTAAACTTTATCACAAATATAGCGATTTGTCTATGTTTTAACATATTTGTAACATTTTTTTAATTGAAATATGACATTGGATTAACTGCTTGATTATTAACCCTTACTTCAAAGTGTAAATGCGCACCATAAGAATTTCCAGTATTTCCACTGTATCCTATTACTTGTCCTTGTGAAACAGTTTGTCCTGCACTTACATTAACACTAGATAAATGACCATATATTGTATAAATTCTACTTCCATTAGAATTTACACCATTATCTATCATTATATAGTTACCATATCCATAACCATTGGCTGCTGAGAATGAATGATTCTTTGCACCAGTAGATGTATATGGTCCATTAGGATCTGTTGTTACAGTTACAGCTTTTAATACTTTACCAGAAGCTGCTGCAAATACCTGAGTTCCTGTTGAAACTCCTATATCTGTACCTGAATGCCATGTAGAATATCCACCTGGGCTATACCATCCAAAGTTTGCTGTTATATATGATCCTGTTGTTGGCCATACAAACACATTTGAAAAGTATTGGTTATTAGGTCCAACTGCAGCTTGTGCTTTTCTTATTTCTTCTTGTAAGCTAGCTTCAGCTTTTTCTTGCTCATCTAATAATATTTTAGAAGCTGCTAATAGCTTAGTTTTTGAACTGTTTAGATTATTTACTTTAGCTTGCTTTTGATTTTTTACTGTTTGTAATTCATTAGCAGATTTTTCATAGTCATAGTTTAATTGCTCTACTGATAATTTTCCTTCTTCAATTCCAGATTTTAAGTAATCTACATACTCCTTCTGGCTCTTCATATTTCCAATTAATGATTGGTCATATTCTAAAACACTTGTATAAACACTAAGTTTTGAAAAGAAATCTCCTATTCCATCAGAAGATACTAATATTTCAAACACACTAGGAATACCATTTTCATATATAGTTCTTAATCTTGTTGTATATATATCTTCAGCACTATTATATAACTGCGCTGAATTTTGAAGATCATTTTGATACTTTGTAACTTGCGCATTAATAGTATCTATTTGAGTTTGAAGATTATTCATCTTTTCTGTATATGTTGCTATTTGACCATCTAAAGTCTCTATTTCATCTAAATAGCCTTGTACTTCAGATTCAACAGCACTAATTTGACTTTTATTTGCATTTATTTGATTTTTTATACTATTTAATTGATTTTGTGCATCCGTTACACTATTAGCAAAACAAAAAGAATTGATACTTAACGTTACACCGACAGCACTAATAGCCATAAGCATTCGTCCAAAATTCTTTCTTTTCATTTATTAACCTCCTTTTACAATATTGTAAATGATATACTTGGGAAGAACTTAAGTGGATTTACTCTTTGTCCATTTTCTCTTACTTCTAAGTGTAAATGAGGTCCTGTAGAGTTTCCTGTAGTTCCAACATACCCAATTAATTGTCCTTTTTCAACATGTTCTCCTTCTCTTGCAACTAAAGAGCTACAATGTCCATATAATGA
>ERZ869979.284-NODE-284-length-15668-cov-14.529600_pt1 | contig 15668 bp, 10 predicted proteins | sample MGYA00521269_ERZ869979 | MGnify/ENA primary metagenome ERZ869979 (study PRJEB32232, sample SAMN07284974) | human gut metagenome | biome: human-associated habitat; material: feces | host: Homo sapiens | place: Tanzania | collected 2014-04-05 ... | reverse complement strand
CGTTATTCTGAAATGTTATAACAGATTATTTAATAGAGGATAATCATCTGTTTATGATTTGAATAATAAGGATAAGTATGAAGAAAAGTATTTTTAATAGTCTAAGAAAAAATAAAATTAATATTGATGAAGATTTGTTTTATTATGGCTGGTCAATTTCTGCAAATTATCTACTTTACGTAATTATGACTTTAGCTGCATCATTATATTTTCATTGTTTTTATAATACTATAGTTTTCTTGGTCTTATATATTCCAGTACGTAGATATATAGGTGGTTTCCATTTTTCAAATAATACATTATGTATATTTGTCTCGACTATAGTTTCTGTAATCCCTGCTATTTTGTCTAAATATTGTGTCATAAATATTTGGGTGAATATTATATTTAATATCATCTTAATAGCAGAAACAGTTTTAATTGCTCCTATTGATCATCCAAACAAACGATTAAATGATATGCAATTTAAACTATACAAAAAGAAGGCACTTTTTACCGAAATATTATATTTAGGAATTGTTATATTATCAGAATTTTTTGCATTCTCTACAGTACCAAATTTAATCTTTTATGTGGATATAATTTCTATTTGTAGTCTTAGTATTTCATATATTAAAAGGGCACTTTAGTATTTATAGATATTTTTCACAATAATATTAGGAGGTATCTACTTCATGATGAACATATTAATTTATGATGATAATTTAAAAGACATTGAACATCTTTTATTTTGTTTAAACGGTTTGTTTCAAAAAACAAACCTAGATTATCAAACTCATATATGCAAAAGTAAAACAGAGGTCATTCAAAACATCTCTAAAGCAGATTTACTTTTTTTAGATATGGAAATCCATAATGAAAAAGGAATAGATCTAGGATTAGAATTAAATACAATAAATCATAATTGTAGAATCGTTATTACAACAAGCTACTCTAAATATGCGATTGATGGTTATAAAATTCATGCGGATAGATATTTTATTAAACCAATTAATCAATTTGAATTTAATTTAGAGATGAGAGCGGTAATAAAAAAATATATAAAAAAATCTGTGGGCTTTTATGACGATAAAATAAGTCCTTATAAGATTTTTGTTCAAGATATATTGTATATTGAATTTACAGGTAGAAAATCAATTGTACATGCACTTGATGGAAAAACTACTGTGACTAATTGTACATTGAAGTATTGGTATGAGAAATTAAAAGAATATGGTTTTGGTTATCCTTATAAAGCGTATTTAGTAAATTTTGAATATATCAGTGCATTTAAAAAGAATGAAATTATTTTAGTTAATAATGATGTAATACCGCTTTCTAGACATTACAAAAAAGAATTTGATCAAAAATACAATGACTTTCTACAAGAGATGTTATGATAATCATTTCTAATGTTGTTGCATTTCTTTTGATTAGCTATATCGCAAATTCTTTTTTGTCGTCTAAATACTCTAAAAATAAATATTTACTCATTTTACTTGTTTTTATTGCGGTTGAAAGTTTAATTAATTATACTGGAGCATCACCAATAAAAGGTATCATCTTATTAATTGTGTACTTTCTCTATGTTTCTTTCCAATTTGAAGGAAAAGTAATCCAAAAAATATTAATTGTTGTTCCTTTCTTCTTAATACAGGTCATATCAGAAATACTTGTTGCTTTCTGCTTTAACAATGTTCTTTTTATAGAAGTAACACGTAATACTTATTCACATGGTTTTTTACTTGGTACTATCTTCTCTAATGCAATTTTGGCTAGTTTTGTGTTTATAAATGTAAAAATTATTGAATTTATTCAAGTAGATGATTTGCCAAAATATACTTGGCTTGCACTTGTTTTTCCTATTGTAAGTATAGTTTTCTTATTGAATACTGATGATTATTTTGGCTTATTAAATACAAATCCTGATATTTTAATAACAACTGCAGGATTAGCAATATCTAATATTATATTATTCGTAATTTTTATATCTGTTATCAATTCAATAAACATGAAGCATAAATTGCAGGCTGCTAAACAAAAAGAAGAATTATATAATTCAAAATTAGAATTACTATCCCAACATTACACTTATAATTTTGAATTTCTTCATGATCTGCTTCATACTTGTAATCAGTTGAATTCATTAGTTCAAGATTCAAAATATTCGGAAGCGACCACAGTACTTAATAGTCTTACTGATACAGCCTATAAAGAATTTAATGCAATATATAGTAATTCATATATTTTAAACTATGTAATAAATAATAATTTGACAAAAATCATTAATCATAACATTAACATCAAAACTGAAATTAAATATAGTGATTTTGATATTTTAGATTATTTCACCCAATTAACATTATTTGAATATTTTGTGGATTTATCTATTGATTCATGTATACAAACTACAGCTACTGATAAGATTATGATGATAAAATCAGTAAAAACAGCTAATAAAATTATTCTAAAAGTATTTTATTCAGCATCATCTATTAATGAGGATACCATCATGCAGAATATAAATGAAATTTTGTTGAATGAGAATTATTCTTTAAGTATTAAGGTTGATGATGATATGTATGCTAGTATTCTATTGTCTTTTGATATATCTAGCTAGGTATTGTATGATCATAAGAAAAGAGAATCACGATGTTGTGACTCTCTTTTCTATTTATTAGCATAGTGTTATCAAATACTTTAGTTGAGTATTCCGCTAATGGAAGACCACTCGTTACGGTAGAGAAATTCAATCTCATCAAAATTTTTCTATAAATCAAAAAATCGTGAAAGATTATACATATAAGCCATCGAACATTGTCGATTAGAAGTACGTAATACTATGTAATCATTTTTTAAAGATATATATACACTAATCAATGTATTATCTATTTGCCTACTATTTAACTTTTTATTGATTTCGTACAAATAAATTGTACTATTCATATAAAAATAAAGAATGTTTTTATTATCATATGCTCTTGTAAATTCGCATATTTCAAATGTAGCCGAGAAATCATCTTGATTATTTTCAATGAAAAATAATTCATTCTGAAAAGAATCATAAAGTGTTATTTTATATAAATCTTTGTATTCTATATCTTCTATTTTAAATGTCTTATATTCCTTTCTAACAAAGTAATTAAAATCATAAGAATAAAGATCGTATTTTAAAAGATCATTATCTAATAAAGATAACTTATTATATTGATTTAAAATATAATAAATTGTTTTTAAATCATTATGATTGATTATTTGCATAGGATAGATATATTGGTGTTTGATTTCTATAGGATGTTCTATTAAAAAAATATTTGTCGGTAAATCGATATAAGTGAATTTATCTGTTTTTATTTGATAGATGCAAAGAACATAATCAAATAAAAACAATTCTTTTAAATTATTTTCAAATTCATAAAAATCTTTTATCTTTCCTTTTTCTTTCTTATTTCTTAATAAAATAACTATATCATCATTTATAGGACTTATATTTTCTATTTCATAACTTCTTAGAATTGTTCTCTTTTTTAAAAATGCTCCTTCCTTTAAATCATAAATAGAAAGACACCCAGATTCAAACATACTTAAAAATAAATAGTTATCATTCGCATCAATACATACATTTTTTACATGTACTTTATTAAATCTATGTGTTTTGTTAGTTAGAACATGATAAACATTAATAAAAGTATTACTTACAAAAACAATATAATTTTCTGATTGTGAAACATATTCATAATCAGATTTTATTTTTAATATTTCATTTGACATATTCATCTTATTTTCTCTTTATTTTTTATCAACCATAAAAGAATGTATTCAAACTTAATAAGAAAGACTTCATCGTCTGTAATCTAATCTTTACTTTTTCAGGCGTTTTATATAATTTTTGAGGAAATAAATTTACTATTACTTCTTTATATATATTTGTATGTATATGTACATGAATTCCTGTGTATATTTCTGCAATATTTTGTTCAACATTAATATTTCCATAGACTCTAATAACATCTTCTCTACTATCATCCAGTGAATGTGGACTTCTACCATATTTTCCTGTTCTAAATACAATATGATGTCTATTAGTTGGGTATTTATATTTCTTATTAATATCTACTTTTCCTAAAAGATAATTTAATACACCTAGCATCCCTAGTGTTTTTGCCATGTTTCGTAAATTATTGGAAACATCATTCCAACTTTTATTAGTAGGAACTGGACAAGGTTGTGGAATTGTTAATGTAGACTTTAATGCTTTTATTCCTAGTGGTATAGCTGGAGCTATAGCTTTTGTTACAGCCTGTATCACTTTTTTTGGTTTTATTTTTTTTGTAATCTTATTTTTTAAATTGTTTGTTGCTTTTTTTCCTTTTTTAAAAATATCCTTTACCGGTTTAATGATTCCTTTTGTTGATCGTGTTGTGTTCTTTTTTGTTGTAGCTTGCTTAATTGCTAATATGCCACCTACTATTACAAATCCTATAGCAAGATATTTTGTTAATTCATATGCAGTTAATCCTAATAGTGCAACAGTCATACTATTTCCACTAGGATCTACATACTTGTATTGATTATTCAAACAGTATGTATATCGGTTTTGACTTGTAATGTTATCTTGTGTTCCCTTATAATCATCAATCTGTATGAACTGTCCAATTCTTGGATTATAATATCTTGCTCTTAAATAGATATTTCCTGTTGTATCAAGCTTTTCTCCATCATAACCATAGCCATTTGTTTTATCATCTGTTTTTCCAAAGTCATCATATTCAATCTGTGACATTGTTCCTTTTGATGATATTTCAGCCATTACACTTTGATTGTTTCCACTTAGATAAGTTCGAGTTCCATCAGTATTTTCTGTTGAGATTCGTTCTTCTCCATAGATATGAATATCATCATTTTCAGAAAGTACAAGTGTATTTTCGACTGTCTTATCTAAAAGATAATCTTTGTATTCACATTTTTCATTAGATTCAGGATCCTTAATGAGATTACTTGCACACAAACCATTTTTTCTTCTGTATGTAAGCTGATATCTCATTGCATCAAATGATTCATCTGATTTTTTTGCTTCCAACAGTTCTTCTACTTCAGTAAATGGTAATGACTGCATATAGTCGAACCATTCTTCTGTATCCTGTTTGTAATCTAAATCATATGGATTATTGATGATCTTTTCTTCATGGATTCTATCACCTTCACCATCATATTCATAATTGTAAGTTCTATCTCTGTTTGTTTTTAAAGTAGTTAATTGACCAAATTCATCATATTGATAATATTCTTTGTATCCACCTGCGTAGTAGATATCTCTTACATTTCCATTTTTATCATAATAGATATCAGTAAGTCCATCTTTTGATTTAATGCTTGTTAATTGATTTTTATCATTGTAGCGATAGATTTTATTTGTTCCATCACTGGATGATTCTACTTTGTTTCCAAAAAGATCATAGATGTATTCAGTTATGACTGTTTTTCCATCAATCGTTTTTGTTGAAGCTTTCAATTCGTCTGATTCATTGTAATCATAACTATTAACAACACCATTGATTGTTTCTGAAATAACATTGTCCTGTCCGTCATACTCATATTTGTATTCTGACAGTGACTTGTCACCTTTAGCATTGACATAGGCCGTTCTACGATTTAGTTCATCATAACTGTAATCTGTAGTAATACCATTTCTTTCTAATGATTTTGTATTTCCTCTTACATCATAGCTGTAGGATGCATATTCCTTGCCATTTTTAGAGACCTTATCTATTTTATCAAACTGATTATAGGTATAGCTGATTGTATAATCATTATACTTAATTTCAGTTCTGTTTCCATAGATATCCCATTTATATTCAACATTATTGCCGTTGGCATCTTTAACCTTTGTAATATTGTTGAACTTGTCATAGGTATACTGGACACTCTTATTGTTATAGTCTGCTTCTAAAAGGTTGTCATAGGCATCATATTTGAACTGTCTCGTTCCTTCTGAAAGCTTTCTTCCCAATGCATCATATGAATAATTGATTGTTGTTCCATCGTTTTTTGCATAAGATGTCATTTGACCGAAATCATCATACTGATAAGTTTCAGTAAGTCCATATTCGCTTATTTCTTTGATAAGATTATCAGCTTCATCATATTCATAAGTTGCTTTTTTATCATTATAGCTTCTTTCAACAAGATTGTTGTTTCCGTCATAATCGTACTTCATCACTCTTTCAAGAGGACTTTGTACTTTTGTCATGTTGTTTAAGCTGTCGTATTGATATCTTGTAATAAAGCCATTGCTGTTTGTTTCTGCAATCATATTGCTATTAGCATCATATTGTCTTTTGATAACATGATCATAAATATCTTTATATTGAACAGCATTGCCTTCTTCATCATAGTCAACAGATACAATTGGTTTCATGCTTCCATCTTCCAATGATGGGTAAAGATACTGTACTGGATGTTTTAAAGCATCATAGCGATATTGTGTTGTAAGACCATTTTCAGTTTTTTCAACAACATTGCCTACAGCATCATATTTTTTTGAAATGATTTCTTTGCCATTTTGTTTCTGACTTACTTCTCTTCCTAAAGTATCATAGCTGTATGTTGTCACCTTATCCCTATTTTCTGTTTTCTTGATAAGTTGTGAATTAACATCATATTTGTTAACTGTTACATGTTCTTCATAGGTTTCTTTTGTCTTATTTCCATATTTATCATATTCATAAGTTGAAACATATTTTAAGGCATTTGTCGATTTAACGATTTGATTCAAATCATTATATTCATTTTCTTTTGTTGTCTTATCATTTTCTTTTACAGAAAGAAGTCTGCCAAGAGAATCATAGTTATTGACGGTTGTCTTTCTTGGTTCAACAGTTTTAACTACCTGACCAAGCAGATCGTATTCATTTTCTGTAACATTTTTATTTGGATCTGTTTCTTTGATCTTTTGACCATAAATATCATATTCATACTCGCTGACAAATCCGTTTTGGTTTGTTGCTTTTGATACGAACCCTTGGTCGTTATATTCAAATGTTGCTTTATTTCCTAGCTTGTCTGTCATTTCAGTAAGCTGGAATTTGTCATTGTAAACGTAAGATACTGCAAATCCTCTCTTATCAACTTCTTTTTCAACAAGTCCAAAGGCATTGTAATGTGTCTGCGAATTGTTTCCTAAGGCATCCGTCTCCTTAATAACATTGCCATAGATATCATATTCTTTAAGAGTTGCATTTCCAGCAGCATCTGTTTCCTTGATAACTTGACCCTTAGCATCATAATCCGTCTTGGTTACATTTCCAAGCTTATCTGTCTTTTCGACAGCCTGTCCTAAAGCATCGTATTTGACTGTATCTGTTTTATCAGTAAATGAATCGTGTGTTGAAACAAGCTGACTTTTAGCATCATAACTGTATGTTAATGTTTTATTACCATCTGTTGAATCACTGACTTTTCTATTTAACAGATCATATGTCGAATCAGTTACCGAGCCAAGATGATTCGTCGTCTTGACTACATTTCCATATTTGTCGTATTCATAATCTGTTGCTTCATTTGTATTGCTTACTTCTTTAACAACACGACCATACTTATCATATGTCTTGCTTGAAACTCTGCCATATGGATCTGTTGAGCTGACTTCCTGACTGAAATCATCATATTCATGAATTGTTACTTTCCCACCGCTATCAGATGTTTTGGTTACATTTCCATTTGTATCATATTCAGTTTCTGTAACAAGCCCTGTTGTCTGATTCGTAGACTTGACGACCTGATCAAAACTATCATATTCTTCAACAGTGACCTCACTGATCTTGTTTGTTTTTGTAACACGACCGTGTTCATCATAAGATTTGATTTCTACCGGTGTATCATTGATTGTTGTCTTAGTTACATTACCAAACTTATCATATTCAAATTTTGTTGTATTTTTATAGGCATCAACCGTTTCAATCTGTTGACCCTTGTCATTGTATTTATAAGTTATAATGTTTCCAAGTTTATCAATATCCTGAACCAGAATACTGTTGATGTCATAAATTTTTCTTTCGCTGTTTCCTTTAGCATCAATTGTTTCTATTTCATTGTCCATTGCATCATATTTATGTTGAGTAACATTACCTAGTTCATCTGTTTCCTTAACAAGTCTGTCAAGCTTATCATATTCACTAAGTTTTGTATTTCCATAGGTATCTGTTTCACTGAGAGTGTTTCCATAAACATCATAGCAGTATGTTGTTGTCTTTTTACCTTCTATCTTTTTAATCAGTTGACCATAGACATCATATTCATTTGAAATAGCGACACCTTGTTCATTGACCTCTTTAACGACTTTGTCAAAAGTATCATATTCTTTGCTATTGGCAAGTCCCCTTTGATCTACTGTCTTAATGACATTCCCATTTTTATCATATTCTTTTGTTTCAGTTTTTCCATTAGGTAAAGTTGTTTTTACAACTCTGTTAAACTCATCATATTCATAGGATGTAACATTTCCTCTTGGATCTGTTGTCTTTACAAGATTATCTCCATCATATTCATTGGATGTTGTATTTCCTTTTCCATCAACTGTTTTGATTTCATGACCGACTGCATCATAAATATGTGTGGTAACCTGACCATAGGCATCCGTTTCCTTTACGATTTGTCCTTTGGCGTCATACGTATATTTTTTAGTAAGTCCTTGTTCATCTGTTTCACTGATAATACGATCACGATTGTCATACTTCTTAGATGTTTTTAGATTTCCTTTTTGAGTTTGGATAGCATTGTTATTTTTATCATATACTGTAACTGTTTTGCTTCCAAGTTTGTCGATATATTCAACAACATTTCCATTTCCATCATATTTGTATTCTTCACTGTTTCCATAGGTATCTGTTTTCTTGATAATCTGATTGAGATTGTCATAGACATATGCTGTTGTACGACCGTTTGAATCAGATTCATTAACAATATTTCCCATGGTATCATAGCTGTAGTTTTCTACCAGACCATTGCTGTGAGTAACTGTCACAATTTGATTGCCATTATACGCATAGCTTTTCCATACACCAAGAGCATCTGTTTCTTTGACAAGAAGGTTCTGTTCATTATATTCATAAGTCACACCTTTTCTGTCTTCACTGTTTTCATAAATCAGATTGCTGTTGCTGTCATATTTATAGGTTTCCTTCGTACCATCCGCAGATGTTTTTGATGTTACATTATCATTTTCATCATAGGTATATTTTTCACTTGTTCCATCTGGATTGCTTTGCAATGTCAGATAGCCTTTATTATTGTACTCATATGTTGTCTTTTGACCTTTTTCATCTGTTTCACTGATCATATTTCCAGCATCATTATAGCTGTAGCTTTTCGATGATCCATCTGCCTTTGTGATTTTTGTTACCTTGTAGCTGTCATCAAGAACATACTTTTCTGTTTCCTTATCATTATAAGTAACACTTGTCGTATTTCCTTTATAGCCAAAAGAGACCTTATTTCCATTGGCATCCGTTTGTGAAACGACAACTCCGTTAGCCTGATAGGTATTTTGTGCTAAAGTATTTCCATTTTTGTTTGTAATACTTTTTACCTTTCCATTATTGTCATAGTTGTATTGTTCACTGTTTCCATTTGCATCAATAAATGCTGTAAGTTGTCTGTCTGCATTATATTGATATTGTACATTTGTACCATTTGGTAAGTTGATTTTGCTTACAAGATGATAATCATTGTATTCAAACGTTACCTGTTTGTTCCCCATATCAATATTTGTAATAAATCCATATTCATCATAGTTGATACGTGATTCAAATCCTGTTTTCGTTTTAATAGATGTCAGAATTCCGTATTCATCAAAGATATATGTAACATCTTCTTTATTGTCTTTAATAGAAACATAGTCACCATCAACATTGATAGTCAGACGATCAACAAGTTTAGGTACATATTTTTCATCTTTCTTTTCAATCTTTAAGATCTTTCCATCTCCTCTGTAAAAGATCATGTTATCGTCTTTATCATAGGAAATGTACTGTTCAATATTTGATGAATAATTGTTTCCAAAAATCGATGCATTATCTTCTCCATAAGAATTATAGACACGAGTCAGGCTTAATTCATCAAAATCTGTTAAAGTGAAATCTTTTGATTCATGATAGAAGTTTCCAATACTTGTATTAACTGGATCGGCAACTGCACAGTTTCCGTAGCATGCAGGTCCTCTATAAACATATTTTGCCTCAAAAGATGAAAGCTTTAATGGAGGTCTGTAGACATCCTTAGGTACTTTTGGATTATCTTTTGCAAATCTTAAGAAAAGAACATCTCCCTCTTTGACCTTGTTTGTAGATGTATTATTATCTTTTTTAATATCATCTATCTTCAAGCCATAGTGGGATGCAATAGATTTAAGATTATCTCCAAGTTTTACCTTATAGATAATAAATCCGTCTGTTATCAATTCTTTTTCTGACTCAGTGCCATCCTTTTTAACTTTCATTCGATATTCATAGAAAGTATCGTATTTTGGAATGTCTCCAATTTTTAGATAGCTCGTCGTATAGTTGACTTCACCCTTTTCATATTTTTGGGTTCCATCAATTGGATCAGTTATATAAACTGGATCAATGAAATAAGGTGAACTTTTTTCTTTGGCGTGTTGTGATTTTACAAGTTCAAAATCTGTTTCATTTATTTTGGCATAAAGATCAAAATCAATATCACTGTTTGGCTTAGCAATACCATCCATGCTGATTGCCTCGAAATATTGACTATCTTTACTATAAACTCTTAATTCATTGTCAAATTGATTGATGTCCAGATTTGGATCAACATCAAAATCATCACAGTGATAGATTTCTACCTTTGGCAGATTTCCTGTTGATTCTGAATTGAAGACATTACATTTCCAGTTAGGTGATTCATCCGTAACTTGTAGAATCAATGTTTTCTTTTGCCCATCCTTTAATTCTTGGACATGCTTTGTAATATTAAATTCTTTAAATCCTTTTGGTTTAGAAAATTTTGTATTTGAAATAAACTGTTTTTGGTTATCTGCCGGCTGTGTATTCCATGTAACCTTACCAGGATCAACATAGCTTGAGTTATAGATATTGATATCATTTAACTCATTGGCACGATCTAAATCTTGTTCCTTATAAAGTTTCAAAATTGCATTTTCAACTCTTTGATTTTCACCGATATTTGGCATTGCAAAATAGATGAATGATCTGGCAATTTTAATATTACTGTTTTTACCGCCATAGAAGTTATCATCATATCCAACAAACAAATCTGAATATTGACTTTGGATATTTGGTCTTCCTGAACGGATATAACTTGATTCAAGATCAATAACATCCACATTTTCGACTGCCACATTTGATCTGGCAACAACAGGATAGACTCTGTTTTCTTCGCTTAACCAAGATGTTGTTAATGACAATGTCACTTTGATATTACCATTATCAAGTTCCTTATAGTCATATCCTACTTCCTGATTTCTATTTCCATCCTTATCAACAAGATAAGGCGCATTTAATACAAAGACTTCTTTTTTATCTTTCTTAAAAACAATAGATCCTGCAGCATTTTTACTGACATCATAGTCATCTTTATAAATTTCAAATGAATAGGAATCTTTATCTAGTTCTCCATTGATATAGATATTTTGCGAAACTGTATTTGAATTGATTCTATATTCAAAATCTAAATTTTTTTCTACTTCTGAATACAGAACAACATTTTCTTTGATAGCATAATTTGTAAGACTTCCAGAAGGCATAACTGTAAGCATATTGCCTTTAGGGTCTGTAATTTCTAATACGCCTTTTTGAATGTTGATATCATAAAGACCATCTTTATTTTCGTAAGAAGGTGTTGATCTGAATAACGATGTTTTCTTTTGTATATTATTATTAATCTCAACAAATTTTCCATCTTCTTTTTTATGTATCTGATTAAAATAAAAATCTGTCACATATTCCCCACTTGACAGTTTATAGGTTTTTGTGTTTTCTGTTCTTAATTTAACGATTTCCTGATCATTTTGTCTTGAAGTATCTTCTTCATCTACCGAAGGTTCTTTTGTGATAACATCAGGATTTCCTTTTTCTATTATTTGTGCAGATGTTTTATGAACATTATTGATATTTTTATCATAGTATTCTCCATATGGATTCTGTCCCTTGATTTTTTCAAGTTCTTCTGCATATACTTTTCCAAACAATTCAAGCTGGCCAATTGCCATAGCTAGAACTATCATAGTAATGATGGCTATCTTAATTTTATTCAGTTCAGGTTTCATTTAGACAGTCTCCTCATTGCTATAGTGTTGATAATAATAATCATGATAGGCATTGTATGCTTTTTGAAGATCATCTACATCTTTTTCACATAGCATATTTACCCATGCTTTTGTTGAAAATGAATGAAGCTTCTTTACGATAGCCTGTTGCAGCTCCATCATTTGTCTGACATAAGGATCTTTACTGTTAGAGTTTTCCTGAATCTGTTTATTTAAAATACTCTGACATTCCTGAACTTCTTGATACCACCCATCGTCACAAAAATTACTTCCGTTTATTATTTTCAAAATAATAAGCATATTAGATACAGGTGTCATTTTACTGTCAAATTTTCCACTGCATTCATAGTAGCCATTATCCTCAATTGCCTGTGTTTTCTGGCTTGTCTGATAATAAACAGCGCTACTTACACCAACAACTGATAAAAATACGATGAGTCCAACAATAATATTTCTTGTCGTCCATTTTTTAAAACGCATAATTTATCCTCCTAAATTATTTTTTTAATGACTAAGTATCATCAACGTAAAAAACTGTGATGATATCAAAGTTAATATACGCTTTAAATAAATTAATACTTTTTATATCGAGCTAAAATGGCTAGCTCTTTCTTCGTCCAAATATAATGGTACATACATTATTAACGGAAGAAATAGCTAAAAACGATATAAAAAAAGCAAATGAATTTAGAAATGCGTTCTTATCATTTTTCACACTTAGAAACATCCTTTCATCTAATATATTTTCACAAATAGAATATCATCTATTATGTTATTCATAAATAGAGTGCGTTCAAAATGCAATTTTCACACATAAGGCGCATGTCATGTTTCATTTTATGATTATAAATATACATTTTTATATTATGTTTGTATTTGGTTAATCTGTATGCAATAATATATGTATATTACAATTTAAAGAATTAAAAATATAGTATATATATAATCGATTATTAATAAGGATATATAAAAATGATAAATAAAAATAAATCAGGTTTACAAATTGCTAGAGAGAAAAAACAACTGCAGCCTCTTGAATTAGCTGCTTTATTAAAGGTCAATGAAAGTGTTTTAAAAGGTTGGGAAGCAGGTGCTGGTATCATTCATGTAGATAAGGTAATAGAATTAATGAATATTTTAGATACATCTTCAGAAATGATATTATTTAACGAATGCAGACAAGGTCTAGTTATTGAAACATTAACAGATGAACAACGTGATGTTATTTTCAATTTATACAAACTAATGAGAGATAATAAATAAGTAGGAAATAGATTATGGATATAGCAGATAAAATAAAATTTTTAAGAACAAATGTATTGAATCTTAGTCAAGATAAATTTGCTAAGAAAATAGATGTGACAAGAGCAACTATAAATAATTGGGAACAAGGTTTATCAACACCAACAATAGCTCATATTACAATGATTGCCCTCGTTTGTAATATAACAACCGACTACTTAATAAAATATGATCATCCTTTAGAATTATCTGTTCGAGATATCAATGATGAAGAATATCAAATATTGACTCAATTAATTAATTATTTTAAAAATGTGAACAAAGGTAACGATGAAAAAAATAGATAATATTTCAAGATGATTATTCGCACGTAAATGCACCGGTAGTAACAGATCTATCCACCATCTAACTCTTACTAGAATAATAGCCAATCATGATACTCATGATTGGCTAAATAATTACCTTATTTTTTCTGAAATTATCACTACCCATATCTATATCGATTTTATTATGTACTATTCTATCAAGAAAAGTTTCAGTTAATGTTGGCTTGTGCAGCTTATCATACCAGTCTTTAGATGGATACTGACTACAGAAGATGGTTGAACATGTATTATGTCTTACTTCTATTAATTCTTAAATGAGCTGTTTATCCTGATCACTCATTTCATACTTGGCATACTTCTGCATTGTCTTAGATAGGCTCTTTCTAGAGTTTCTCATATTATCATATAGTTAAATTCAGGTTCATAAAGCTGCATTTAGCTAGAGAAGAAATAATATACCTAGTTACGAGACACTTCTTCAGTTTTTGATTGTTGGCTAAAATGGCATGGTGTGGAGTTGAATACTTCAAATCTTTCTTTTATTGCCTTGCACAGTTCTTCAAATGAATTAAACTTTACGTTTTTTAATGAAGTGATTATGGCAGTAACTACTTTAACAACAGTATCTTCAATAGCAGCCCTATCTTGTGGTTTTTTGCCGTTTTTCAGATACATATATGCATCTTAAACATGAAATATGCCTCTTGATCAAATCATATTTACTTCTTCTAATAGAAATTAGATAATAGAGATATAAAGGAGTGATCATACATGAAAAATAAAAAATGGAATCGAATTATTATACTTATGTTAGGAATTTCGATTGTTTTTAATGGCTATTTGTTTGTTGAAAACAAAAATAAAGCTGCAAGCATAGTGCAGTTAAATAAAAATAATAAAGAATTAGAAAAGTATAATGATTTATTTGAATTTGGAACAGATACAAAATTTGTGGATATTAAAAAAGGTGATGGTCTGATTTCTATGGCTTATCTATATCAAGATAAACAGTTAATAGAAAAACATGGAATAGGGGTTGTTGTTGGTGAACAATACTATAGAGTAGGGATAGCTCCTGATATCGGTACAACATTAAATGAAAATTCAAAAATTTTAAAAATCACAGACGATGAAGTAGAATTCACATATAACTTAGATAACAATACGAAAAAAAAGCGTTTAACAGTTAAGACTGAAAAAAATGATATCCATTTTAAATTAGAGGACATATAATGAATTGTTCCGAATCAGTTTTTTAAATTAGAGTAGTTTACAGAAAACATTCTTTACAATTACATGTATTATGACTTTAAGGTATATGGTGAAGAATATTCACTCTATGATATTTATCATGTTGTTTCTGATGATTATTATAAGAAGAAATTCCTGAAATAATTTAAAGGAGAGCATACAATGGAGCTTCTTATGAATGTTTTGTATAATTAAAAATCTTTCACTTATATTAATTCTACTATGGTAACTAGAAACCGGCTATAAAGGAGACAAGAATTTTCTGCAATGCGGTGATAAAATTCTTGTACGTTTCAATAAACTTACATATCATAGCTATCCAGATATAATAGTAAAAGAATTATTGATAGATAAAAATCCACTATTATAGTCAAATGTCTTTTATGCATGAAAAATGGTCTTTTGTGCATAAATTATAGATTATTTTGAAGAGGCAAGTTATTGTTTATGTAACATCTAGATGCAATAAATAAAGATAGGATTACCGCAAAATCATATGAATAGTAATCAACAAAGTCATTCAATCTAATACTTTGCTACAAGGAGGGATATTCACAATTATAAACATA
>ERZ869979.283-NODE-283-length-15673-cov-4.962042_pt1 | contig 15673 bp, 17 predicted proteins | sample MGYA00521269_ERZ869979 | MGnify/ENA primary metagenome ERZ869979 (study PRJEB32232, sample SAMN07284974) | human gut metagenome | biome: human-associated habitat; material: feces | host: Homo sapiens | place: Tanzania | collected 2014-04-05 ... | reverse complement strand
TGCCACGGGGCACCGCCGACGGGATACCGATGGAGGAAGGATAGACTGGACAGGTGGGGGAACTGGGGCGAGAATTCAGGCAGACGCTCTTCCTGACTGCCGGGGTAGAGGTCGAGGGATGAGACAACGAGCATAAAAACACCTCCTGACTCCTATTCAGTATATCGCGGCGTCAAAATACGGTCAAGCCGAGTCGTTTTTACTGTATCTTTAATCCATTTATGCTATACTATTATATTGAGAATCCAGTCCTCCGCGCAGGCGGAAACAAAAGGGAGGGAGTAGCTCCGGATGAAAGAAAAAGCATGGTGGCAGAATGCCCTGATCCTGATCGGGATCCTCTGCCTTTCCTTCGTAGTGGTCACGGGCAGTCAGGTCATCACCGGCCGGATCGACGGCGTGGCGTCCATGGTGTTTGTACTGGCAGTGTTTCTTACATCGGTCTATACAGATGGGTATGCGTGGGGTGTGGCGGCATCGCTGATCGGTGTGCTGGCGGTCAACTTTGCGTTCCGCGCACCCTACTTTGCGTTCAACTTTACCCTGCCGGAAAACCTGTTTTCGGGCGTGGTGATGCTGGTGGTCTCGATCATGACCAGCACCCTGACCACCCGGAACAAGAAACAGGAGCAGCTCCGGATGGAGAGCGAGGCCGAAAAGACCCGTGCGAACCTCCTGCGGGCAGTCTCCCACGACTTGCGTACTCCGCTGACGTCGATCTACGGAGCCTGCTCGACGGTCATTGAAAATTATGACTCGCTGGAAAAAGAGCAGACCTTAAAACTTCTTGGCGAAGCGTGCTCGGATGCACAGTGGCTCAACCGAATGGTGGAGAACCTGCTGTCGGTCACCCGGATCGACAGTGAGAAGGTCTCGGTGCAGAAAGTGCCCACCGTGCTGGAAGAGCTGATCGACAGCGTGCTGGTCCGGTTCCGGAAGCTGCACCCCGGCGTGGACGTCACGGTGGAGCTGCCGGAGGACTTCATCGTGATCCCCATGGACTCGATGCTGATCCAGCAGGTGCTGACCAATCTGCTGGAAAACGCCGTCCACCACGCCAAGGGGATGACCCGGCTGACGCTCCGGGTCTTTACGCTGGGGAAACGTGCCGTGTTTGAAGTGACCGACAACGGCTGCGGCATCCCCAAAGACCGGCTCAAGACCCTGTTCAGCGGGATGCTGCCCTCGGATACCTCGGAGAGCGGCACCGGCGGCAAACACGGCATGGGGATCGGGCTTTCGGTCTGTGCCGCCATCATCAAAGCCCACGGCGGCGAGATCGGGGCCGAGAGCAAAGTGGGCGAAGGAACGACCATCCGTTTCTGGCTGGAAACGGAAGAGATCGAGACGGAGGAGACGGACGATGAGTAACAACAAATACAAGATCCTTGTGGTGGAAGACGAAGCGAACATCTGCAGCTTCATTGAGACGCTGCTTGAGACCAACGGCTATCAGGCACTGGTGGCAAACACCTGCACCATGGGTCTGACCCTGTTTGCCTCCCACAACCCCGACCTGATCATTCTGGATCTGGGTCTGCCCGACCGGGATGGCATCGAGCTGATCCGCACCGTCCGCCAGAAGAGCATGACCCCCGTCATGGTGCTGTCGGCCCGCACCACCGAGCAGGACAAGATCGAGGCACTGGATCTGGGAGCCAACGATTACATCACCAAGCCCTTCAGCACCGGCGAGCTGCTGGCCCGGGTCCGCGCCGCCCTCCGGCTGAACCGGTACAGCAGTGCTGCGGCCGGAATGCCCAGCGGCACCTTTACGGCGCAGGATATGACCATCAACTACGAGCGTCGAAAAGTTTTTGTGGCCGGGCAGGAGGTCAAGCTGACCCAGACCGAATATAATATTGTAGCCTTCCTTTCGGAGCACGCCGGACGGGTGATGACCTACGCATCCATCGTCAAGGCCATCTGGGGCGACACCGACTGCGGAAGCACCAAAAAGCTGCAGGTCAACATGGCAAACATCCGCAAGAAGATGGGCAGCCGACCCGGCAGCAACAACTACATCCTCAACGAGCTGGGCGTCGGCTACCGGATGATCGACGAGGACACCGACGCAAAGCCGCTGACCGACCCGGAGGGGTGATCTATGCTTCTGGCTCTGTGCCTCTTCGTCTGCACATACCTCCTGATGCTGGGGCTGCCGCAGTACCGCCCGTGGATCGCATTGGGCGGGGCGTCGGGGTTTCTGGCGTTGGGCGGGGCAGGGTTCTGGGAGTTTTCTCTCCTCGACGCGGCCCGTGCCATCGACTTTAATGTGCTGCTCATGCTGGCCGGTACGATGGGCACCGTCGCCCTCTTCATCGAGAGCCGGATGCCGCTGCGTCTGGCCGAAGAGCTGATCGCCCGGGTGCCGAATGTCAAATGGGCGGTCTCGATGCTCGCGCTCTTTGCAGGCGTCATCAGTGCCTTTGTGGACAATGTGGCCACGGTCCTGATGGTGGCACCGGTGGGGCTGGCGATCGCCCGGAAGCTGAAGATCTCGCCGGTGCCGGTGCTCATCGCCATTGCGGTGTCCTCCAACCTGCAGGGCGCGGCAACGCTGGTCGGCGACACCACCAGCATCCTGCTGGGCGGTTTTGCCGAGATGAATTTCTTCGATTTTTTCTGGATGCAGGGCAGGCCGGGCATTTTCTGGGGCGTGGAGCTGGGCGCACTGGCCTCACTGGGGGTGCTGTTCTTCCTCTTCCGGAAGGAGACCCAGCCCATCCGCGCCGCCGTGGAGACCACGGTGGAAGATCCTCTGCCGACGGTGCTGATGCTTTTGACGATCCTGCTGCTGATCGCCGCATCGTTTCTGCCCCAGCCGGCAGCGGGCGGCGTGCCCGGCCGCCTGTACGAGCTGCGCAGCGGCCTGCTCTGCGGGGGCGTCAGCCTGTTCGGGGGGATCTGCACCTGCCTGCGGCAGCGGTCGCTCCGCCCGGCGCAAACCGTCTGCCGGGGGCTGGATCTGGACACTCTGTTGCTCCTGCTGGGGCTGTTCGTCCTGATCGAGGGCGTCAAAAAGGCCGGGCTGATCGATGCGGCTGCGCAGCTCTTTTGCGAGGCGGTGGACGACAACGTCTTCCGGCTCTACACCCTGATCGTGCTGGTCTCGGTGGTGCTGTCGGCCTTTGTGGACAACATCCCCTACGTCGCCACCATGCTTCCGGTGGTGCAGGAGATCGCCGCACGGATGAACGGCGGGAGCGGGATGCCGCCGGAGCTGTTCTATTTCGGGCTGCTCACCGGTGCGACCCTCGGCGGCAACCTGACGCCCATCGGGGCCTCGGCCAACATTGCGGCCATCGGCATCCTGCGCAGGAATGGCGAGGCGGTGCGCACCCGGGATTTTCTCCGGATCGGCGTGCCCTTTACGCTGGCGGCAGTCCTGAGCGGGTATGGCTACCTCTGGCTGGTCTGGGGCGGCTGAAACCCCAAAGACAAAAAACAAACGATCCGAACCCTTGGCCGGATGCCCGGCGGAAAGGGTTCGGATCGTTTTTTATGGGGGAAAGCGGTTATTCGTCTACTTCGTCGTCCTCGTCTGAGACCGGCGCAAAGCGGATCAGGGTGCTGTGGCCGGTCTCGAGCAGCTGCTCGGCCAGCTCATGCACATTCTTGTCCTCCCGATCCATGCAGGCTTCGATCAGGACGGGCAGGCTGATGCCGGCCAGAACCTCGACGTCGCGGTTCAACGCAGGCAGCAGCTTGACGGTCTCATTGAAGGGGGTGCCGCCTGCCATATCGCAGAGGATCAGCACGCCCTCGTCGCCGGTGGTGTCTGCCGCCGCCCGGAGCTTGGCCGAAAGTTCTTCGGGCGTGACGTCCGGGGTGAACTCGATGGCGGCAAAGGCTTCCTGCTCGCCCATGGTCAGAAAGAGGCTGTCGGCCATGCCGTAGGCGTACCGGCCATGGCCGGTGAGCACGACGCCGATCACAGCAGTTCCATCAGCGAAGCCGATGCCTCCGCGGGAACGCGCTGGATGCCGAGCTGAACGCCCTTGTCGGCCAGATAGCGGAAGTCCTCGATGTCCTTGGGGGTGACGCTGACACTGGGGCTGATCTGCTTGCTGTCGGCTTTCTTTGCCATGTTGCCGACGTTGACGGCCTCAAAGGGATAACCGGCGTCGTACAGAGCACGCAGGGTGGCGGGGCTGCGGACGATCATGAAGATCCGGTCGCCCTCATACTTGCGGATGCGCAGGTTGTTGGCGGCAGAAGCCACCGACAGGATGGACAGCTTGCACCCGGCGGGGCAGGCCATTTTCAGCACGGATTTCTGGGTGGGGTTCTTCACGGCGTCTTCGTCCACCACCATGATGCGGTTGACGTTCAGAGCCTTGCTCCAGACGGCGGCGACCTGCCCGTGAATGAGACGTTCATCAATGCGGATGTTAGCGATTTCCATGTGTTTTACACTCCTAAGCTGATGTAATCGTCCGGATCTTTGGAGCTTGCCATCTCGCAATCCGGTTTGTTGACCTTCCACGTCTTCTGCACCGGGATCGGCCCGTGCAGCAGCGGATCGTTCGTTCGCTCCATCTCGGCACGGAGGCGGCTGCGAAGCTCTTCGGCAAGGGCGGCGTGCGCGGGGGATGCGATCAGATTGTTTCGCTCGCCGGTGTCGTAGATCAGGTCGTACAGGGCTTCGCGGGGCTTCTCCTGCTCTCGGAAGCCATATCCGGTGAAGAAGGCCTTGGTCAGGGATTCATCGGTGTTGGACGAGTTGGTGCAAAGATGGCTCTCGTCAAAGTAGCGGATGTACTTGTAGCGGTCGGTGCGGATGCAGCGGGCCGGTTCGTATGAGGTGTGGAAGTTGACCTCGGCGTAGACGGCATCCCGGATCTTGGCCGCAGGATCGTCCAGACAGGGGCGGAACGACACGCCCTCGAGATAGCCGGGTCTTGGCAGATCCAGCAGATCGCAGAGGGTCGGGAAAACGTCCAGCTGGGAGATCAGGCTGTCGCAGACCCTGCCGTTGGCTTTGGCACCGGGGAAGCGGAAGAGCAGGGCGACGCCGATGCCGCTGTCAAACAGCGAACATTTGGCGTAGGGGTCTGCGATGCCGTGGTCGGTGGTGAAGAATACGAGGGTGTCCTCTTCCAGCCCGGCGTCTTTCAGCGCGGTGAGCACCACGCCGATGCAGTCGTCCGCCCACTTTGCGCTGGTGAGATAGTGGGCAAAATCTTCCCGCGTTTCGGGTGCATTGGGGATCGGCGGGGGCGGCACGGCGGCATTTTCGTTCACCGCCGGGTCGATCTCCGTCGGGAAGGGGCGGTGGGTGCAGTGCATCCCATACGAAAGGAAGAAGGGGTGCTGTCCGTCCTGCGCCTTGAGCCACGCGGCGGCGGTCTTGGCGTTTTCCAGATCCCACTGGTTCAGATCGGTCTTTTCGTAGCCCAAGGTGGAGTGGGTCAGATCCTCCTGATAGCCGATGGTCTTGCTGTGCGCCTTCTCGATGTCCAGATACCAGCCGGCTTCGTGCTGGATGCCGCACAGGGCGGTGCGGTATCCGTTCCGCCCCAGAAACTGCGCCAAGTGCTTGGTGTAGTCGAGGGAGAACCCCCGCTGCGCCAGCCCCAGCATCCCGTTCTGATGGGGATACTGGCCGGTCAGCAGGGCGGCCCGGCTGGGGGAACAGGTGGGGCCGACACAATAGCAGCGTTCAAAAGTGACGGCGGTTTTCGCAAACGCCTCGAGGTGCGGGGTCGGTACCTTGTACCCATAGGGCGAAAGGATCCGGCCGCTGTCGTGGGTGTGGATGTAGAGAACGTTCATGGAAGATCAGCCCTTTCGGAGAAAAATCGGCGAAGTCCACGCGATGTGGCCGTTGCGCTGCCAGACCCGCAGGCGGTACTGGCAGTCGCCCTCGACCGGGTAGGTGCCTTCATGGTGGAAGGTGTAGGCACTCTCGGGAACTGCCTGACCGATCTTGATCTTGTAGCAGTTGTGCCACCACGGATCGTCGCGGTAATGCTCCACCTTGCCCCAGCGTTCCTTCGTCAGCTCTTCGACTTCCTTGTACAGGGGGATGAGGCGGGAGGTGTGCAGCAGGTCGCGGGGCATCAGCGGGTACTCCACGCCGTCCACCGTCAGCAGGATGGGGGCGTCCAGACGGGTCTCGACTTCAAAGATGAAGCCTTCGGTGACCACATTGCTGGGACCCATCCACTTGCCGGTGGCGGTGGATTTGTAGGTGGTCAGCTCGAAATCGCACCGCTGATCGGAGGTGTTGGTCAGGCTCTGGCCGAAGGAGTTCCAGACTTTTTCGACCGAGAGCAGCTTGCCGGAAGTCTCGAGGCTGCCGACCCAGTGGCGGGAGGTGATGTCCGGGTAGAGCCGGGTGTCCGGACCCCAGCCAAACTGGATGTCGAACTTGATCCGGACGGTGTCGCCCAGCGGCTTGCGCTCCCACGAACCGGAGTGGACGAGGGTGGCCTCCGGGATGTTATCCCGCAGGATCTCGACCCGGTCGATGGCGTCGGTGCCGCGGATGTCGAGTGCAAGGTCGATCTTGTCCTCGTTTACCGGCAGGATGCTGCCCATGGGCTGGCCGTTGATGGCAAAATCCACGTCGATCCGGCTCTGGCTCACGCCGTAGGTGCGGCGGGCGAGCATGGCGGCCCAGATCTCTTCCTTGGAGCTGCCCTCGGCCAGCACGCACATCGAGCCGTGCTCGGCCACGCCGGGCACGCTGTGGTTGTCGCCGGATGCGATGATGCCGATGGGGATGCCCCGCTCGAGCCCCCGCTCAAAGCAGGTCTCGCCGGTGCGGGGCCCCATGTGGACATGGCGGTTCATCGGGATGGGGCCGTAATCGTTCTCACTGCTGCCGTGGGAAGAATAGATCTCCCCAAAGGGCGAAAACGCCGGGTCGTGGGTATCCCAGTTTTTGCCGCGGCTGCCCAGCTGATAGGCGAGGTGGTGCGGGATGCCGATGACGTCCTGCCCCTTGTAAGCATCCCGCAGCTCTTCGTACCGCATGGGATGGAGCATGGGAGCGTCGTTGTGCAGGAAGAACACGTTGTGGTCGCCGTCCTTGCCGGAACCCTGCCACTCGTAGCCCATGAACATGGGGAAACCCTCGGCATTGGCGTTCCGGGTAAACTCCCGCAGCATTTCCCAATCGGCGTTGCGCACGGATTCTTCATACACATCCTCCAGATCCAGCCCGGAAGGGTGCTTCCGCATATGGAACGGATAGTAGGCGATGGGCCAGAAATCCATGAGCTGGGTGATGTGTGCGTACCAGCGGGGCAGATCACTGAAATTCTCATGGTGGATATTCGAGTGCATATCCGTCCACAACTTGCGATATTTCATGGCAATGTTCTCCATTTGTAATAGTGTCGGTTACATGATGCCCAGAGGCACGCAGACCGCAGCGATGGCGAGGATGAGGAGGATGATCTTGTTGGCAGACCAGCCCTTCTTGTCGATCAGCCAGTAGCACAGCAGGGTCAGCAGCATGGGAACAAGACCCGGCAGGATCTTATCGAGGATGCTGGCCTGGATCTCGACGTTCATCTCACCGGCAACGAAGGCCAGCTTGATGGGGGCAGCCACTGTGGTCGAGGCGACGCCGCCGATGACGATCAGGCCGATGATGTTCAACGCCGTAACGATCTTATCCTTCAGGCCGCTGTGCAGCAGGTTGGTGACGGCATCCATGCCCATGGAGTAGCCCTTGATGAAGCCAAAGTACTTCAGAGCCACCACCGAGATGGTCCAGGTCAGGAAGAAGAAGATCGCGCCGATGGGCGAGCCGCCTGCCGACAGACCGATGCCGATGGACAGCAGGATGGGGTTGTAGGTGCCGACCAGAATGGAGTCGCCGATGCCGGCAAAGGGACCCATCAGGGCACTCTTGGTGCTGGTGATGACCTCAGGATCCACGGGCTCGCCGTTGGCCTTGGCCTCTTCCAGTGCCAGCGTCATGCCGGGGATCAGAGAGCCCAGCTGCGGCTCGGTGTTGAAGAAGGCCATGTTGCGGGTCAGAGCGTCCGACAGACCCTTTTTGTCGCTGCCGTAGAGCTTCTTCAGGGGCTTGGCCAGCGTTGCGCAGAAGGCCAGACCCATCATGCGTTCGTAGTTCTGGGTGCAGTGGTGGAAGAAGGTCCAGTACCACGCAGCCTTGGAAACGTCTTTCTTGGTCAGTTTACTCATCGTAGTCGCCCTCCTCATCCAGAGCCGGTGCAGCCGTTGCGGGGGCTGCCACCGCGTTATTGTTGTTGTTCATGACGAACAGCAGGGCCACAGCCACTGCAATGATGACCAGAGAAGTGGTGGTCATGGAGATGGTCTTGTTCAGGACCCAGCCCAGCAGGAACAGGGCAATCATCCACTTGCCGCTGACGATCTGCTTGAGCAGCAGGGCAAAGCCCAGAGCCGGGAGCATCTTGCCGCCGACGGCGAGGAAGCTCAGGATCACAGCGGGGATCGCAGCCAGAATGCCCTCGGCGAACTGAGAGCCGAAGTAGCAGGCCAGCGTGACGATGGTGACGCGCTCGATGAAGTGGACCACGGTGCCCATCAGGTTCATCACGGGGATCTTGTCGGCGTTGCCCTCGGCAGCGTACTTGTCGGCACGGTGCGCGAAGACGGAGTTGAAGGTCATGGTGAAGTTGTGCATGGCCACGCCCAGCGTGCCCAGAGGCACGGCCAGAGCCACGGCCACCTCAGCACCGCCGCCGGCGGCCATCGCCAGAGGAATGCCGATGTAGGCGGCGTAGTTCAGGTCGCTGGGCATTGCACCGCCCGGAACGATCTGACCGATGAACAATGCCTGCACCGCGACGCCGCAGAGCACACCGGTCTGCACATCGCCCATGATGAGGCCGATGATGGCACCCGCCACCAGCGGACGGCCGACCGCATAGAAGCCGCCGGTGGTACCGAACAGCCAGGGTACCTGATTTCGACCAAGGTACGCGAAGATGCCAATGAGTAACGCTTGAACAAATGACATGGAAAATACCCTCCTTTTAATGGAAATATCCGATACCCGGAGTATAGCATTCATGTCGAGATTTGTAAATACATTTTAAACAAATTGTATCTACAAATGAAACGATTTGTAGATACTTATAAAGCCGCGTGTGTTTTCTTGTGCGCCTTGCACAACGGCTGGATGCGGCCTGCTACTTGCGTTGGAACGAAATTTTCTATATAATAGTATCATAGGCTGAAGAAGGTGGGAGAACATGGAAAAGAAACGTATGCCGCAGTATAAGATCATCGAGCAGGATCTCCGCGAAAGCATTGCCATAGGACATTACAAACCGGGGGATATGATCCCCGCTGAGGCAGAGCTGGTGGAGACGTACGGGGTATCCCGGGTCACGGTCCGAAAGGCGTTGGACAACCTGACCGCGCAGGGGCTGCTGCAGCGGGTCGTCGGCGTCGGTACCTTTGTCAAAAGCCAGATGGTGAAGGAAAAGCAGCCCAAGCTGGTGGGCTTTACCGACGAGATCACCCAGATGGGGATGACGCCCAGCACCCGGGTGCTGGCCTTTGAGCTGATCCGGGTGCCCGATTCGCTGTATCAGACCCTCCACATTGAAAAGGACGAGATGGTATACTACATCCAGCGTGTCCGCTACGCCGACGGCGTACCCTTCTCGTTTGAAACGACCTATATGTCGGCGCGGCTCTACCCGGATGTGTCGCTCAAGATCCTCAACGGCTCCAAGTACCACTATGTGGAGGATACGCTGGGGCTGAAGATCGCTTACAGTGCTCATACCGTCACCCCCATCCTGCCCTCGGCGGAGGTGGCCAAGCTCTTTGATCTGAAGGACGATCAGCCCATCGTCAAGATCGCCAACACCACCTACCTCGAAAATGGTCAGGTGCTGGATTTCACCGAACTGTTGTACAACTCGCCCAAGTATCAGCTGCGGTATATCAAGCAGTGATGCCCGAAAACACAACACCCCCCTCCGGATCTTCCCGGCGCAATGCCGGAGATCCGGAGGGGGGTGTTTGTGCTTGAAAATTCAGGCAGATGCTCAGCCCATCATCTGGATGGCAGACTCGAGGACTTCCTTGCCCTTCATCATGCCGTACAGACGCATATCAATGACTGCCACGGGCTTCTCGGGGAAGGCAGAGGTGACCTTTTTGCTTCCTGAATGGCTTCCATGGCGAGGCTGCGGGCATTGCCGCCCTCGACCACGAGGTTCATGACCAGCTCATCGTATTGATCCTGATTCAACTGCATACAGTATAGATCCTCCTTTATCGTTTGTCCATCTTGGTGGGTACAAAATCGGCAGTTTCCATATAGAAACGCAGCAGCCTTTGTCTCATTTCACCAAGTGCATCGGCGTAGGCCGGATCGTCGATCCGGTTCATCTGTTCCTGCGGGTCTTTTTCCAGATCGTAGAGCTGGTCGCCCTCGTACAGGTGCATGATGTACTTCAGGCTGCCCATCCGGATCATGCAGCCCTTGTTATGAGCCAAATCGCTCTCATGCTGGGTGGAAATGCGGGGCCAGTAGGTCGATTCGGGGCCATGCTCCGGCTCCATGGCCTGCACCTCGCCCTTCAGACGGCCGCCCTCGCAAAATACAGCGTCCCGGTGTGCGCCGCCGGTGGCCATGGTCTGGCAGAGGGATTTGCCGAACTGAATGTAATCGGGGGTCACACCGGTCATCTCGTAGACAGTAGCCGGCAGGTCGTTCAGCTGTACCAATGCAGTACTGTGGCCGGTGCGGACGGCGATATTGGCAGCGGGCTTGACCACCAGAGGCACATTGGTCAGCGGTTCCTCAAAACTGTTCTGGCACTTCTCGGTGATGCCGTAATCGCCGGTCAGGTCACCGTGGTCGCTGAACACGAAGATGTTGGTGTTGTCGTATTCGCCGATCTCGCGCAGCTTGTCGGTCAGCAGACCCAGCTGGTGGTCGAAGCGAGCCACCATGCCAAGGTAGACGGCGCGCAGCTCCGCATATTGCGCTTCCGTCCAATCCTGAAGCCCCTGTTTGGCGCGGATGCCTTTCAGGATCGCGCTTTTGCCCTCCAGCGTTTCCACATCGGGGCGGCGCGGCGGGATCTTGGAACGGTCGATCAGGGAGTACCACGGCTCCTCACAGCCGTAAGGCGGATGCGGGAAACTCAGGGTACAATAGACGAAGAATGGTTTTTCGTGGGGCTGTTTGCTCCGCGCATCGAGGTAGTTCAACGCGGCGTTGACGCAGTTCCAGTCGAAGGTCTGATCCAGCGAGTGCGCGGGGAACTTGCCGAGGTAGAATGAATATTTGAGATTTGCGCCCTCCATTACCGGAGCGATCTCCGGGGCAGCCGTGCCGCGGAAACCCGGATGGAACGCGCCGCCCTCGACCGCACTCTTCTCCACGAGATCCATGCCGTCAAAAAATTGATCGCAGTAGTCGGTCTTGGCCCATGCCGAGGGGATAAAGTCGTTGCGGCCGATCCAGATGACCTCGTAGCCGTTGGCTTTCATGGTCTTCATGATGTCGGGGTCATCCTTGTGCATCATGAAGTGCATGGTGCGGTGCCCCAGCGTGTGGGGGTACAGGCCGGTCAGAAAGCTGCACCGGCTGGGCACACAGACCGGGTTCTGGCAGTAGGCGTGGTCAAAAGTCACGCCCTCGGCGGCCAATGCGTCCAGATTGGGGGTCGATGCGGCAGGGTTGCCCATGTGCGCCATGGAGTCGCACCGCATCTGGTCGGCGACAAACCAGAGGATATTCGGTTTGCTGCTCATGAGATCACATCCTTCTCCTTCGTTTTCTTCTTATTATAAATACCTCAAGAGAGTGGGGAAATCAAGCGTTTTTCTCTTCTTCCACGGCCTGCTGATCGACCATGCGGAAGAACGGGAAGTAGAGGACCGCCTGCAGAGCCACCAGCACGACCTGCCAGATGGCAGCACGCCAGCCGCCTGCGAGGAAGCCTGCCAGAACGACCGGGGTGCCGGTGGAGAGCTGGATGCCGTTCAGGTAGGGCAGCACGCCGACGGAAGCGTTCTGCTTTTTCACTATAACACTGCTTGGAAAAATTTTCAATAAAATTCCGGAAAAAGATTCAAGTTCAGCAAAGAGCCTAAATCGTGGAGCTTTCTTTTGTGAAAATTGCTAAAAGTATTGTATGATAGAACGAAACAATTGGCGAAGAGCGAAACGCGAAAGGGAAGAAGAAGCGTCATCCGCCTTGCTTTTTCCGAGCCGATGCGGTATCATAATCGTAAGATTTGGAAAATTTTCCAGATGGGAAATGTCTGGAATGCGCATCGTGCAACACGGAAAACACAGAAAATGGAGGGAGCTTTATGGATCCGATCGCATTGCTCCGCAGTAAGTACGAAACCCTGACCAATGCCGAACAGAAGCTGGCCGACTACATTATAGCCAATCCCCGCTGTATGCTGGAAGGCAGAATGAGCCAACTGTCCAAGAACGCTGGCTCGTCCAATGCAGCACTGGCTCGCCTATGCCAGAAACTGGGCTACGACGGCTTTTCGGAGTTCCGCTTTTCGATGAACAATTATCTGCTTTCGCAGGGCGGCGAGCGGCATGAGAATGCCGACGAGAGCGATGACCCCATCGAGAACATCCTCGATGCCTACATGCGCTACATCAAAATGATCCCGAACTATGTGCCCCGGGAGCAGCTGCAGAAAGCAGCCAAGAAGATCTGCACGGCCAAGAGGATCTGCATCTGGGGCTTCAACCGTACCTATCAGTCGGCCAGCCAGCTTGCCAACCGGCTGAGCCGTCTGGGAATCTTCAACAAGTGTACCGACGACTGGATCGTGATGACCGACGACGCTGAGGTGCTGGACAAGGATGACCTGTGCATTGTGCTCAGCATGGCGGGCCGCGGTTTCAACGGCCGGGAGAGCGTCGTGGAAAACGTGAAGCGACGCGGTTGTCCGCTGGTGCTCATTACCATGAACAATAAGATGCCCATCGCTCAGCTTGCCGATGAAGTGCTTCTGCTGCCCCGCGTGACCGATGACAGTCAGGACAACTTCTTTGAAGATCAGATCATCGTCTATGTCCTGTTGGAGCTGCTGCTGTATGAGGTGGCCAGCCTGAAAGTAAACCAGCATAAGGGGGAACCCCAGCCGTGAAAAATCTGAATTTTCTCGTCAAGCCCGCCTCCGGCCTGTGCAATATGCGCTGCCGGTATTGCTTTTACGAGGACGAAGCAGCCAATCGTTCCGAGGCCAACGCCGGCCGGATGACCGAAGCTACCGCCGATCGGCTGATCGAGGATGCCTTTGCCGCGCTGGACGAGCGGGGGATGGTCACCTTTGCCTTTCAGGGCGGCGAACCGACCTTGGCCGGGCTGGATTATTTCCGCCATTTTGTGGCCAAGGCCGCGCAGTGCAACACCAAGCGGGTGCAGGTGAACTACGCCATCCAGACCAACGGTCTCGCCCTCGATGAGGAGTGGGCGGACTTCTTCGCCGCCCATCGCTTTCTCGTGGGCGTCAGCGTGGACGGCACCAAGGCCATCCACGAGGAGCTGCGCCCGGACGCCGCCGGAAAGTCCACTTGGAATAGGGTGACCAAAAATCTCGCTCTGCTGCAAAAAAAGCGGGTGGACACCAACATTCTCTGTGTCGTCACCCGCTTGTGCGCCAAAAGCCCGGTCAAAGTCTATCACGCCCTGCAAAAGTTGGGCGGGCAGTATCTGCAATTCATCCCCTGCCTCGACCCGCTGGGGGCGGAACGGGGCAGCATGGAATACTCGCTGACGCCCGAGCTGTACGCCAGCTTTCTCTGCGGCCTTTTCGACGCATGGTATCTCGACTGGAAAAACGGCCGCTACACCAGCATCCGCCTGTTTGACGATTACGTCCATCTGGCCATGGGAATGCCCGCCGGAACCTGCGCGACCAGCGGCAGCTGCGGTGCCTATCTGGTCGTGGAGGGGGATGGTACCCTGTATCCCTGCGATTTTTACTGCCTCGACGACTGGAAATTGGGCAAAGTCGGGGAGCAGCCGTTGGAGGCGTTCCTCCACGGAGAACGAGAGCAGGAATTTCTGGCACAGGGCGAGCGTCACCCGGAGGAATGCGCCATGTGTGCCTGCAGGGGGCTCTGTTTCGGCGGCTGCAAACGCGACTGGTACACCGACGAGACCGGAACCCACAATTATTTCTGCCCGGCATTCCTTCGGTTCTTTGCTCATGCAGGCATCCGGCTGGCAGAGATCGCCCGCGCCGAACGCACGATGCAGCGGTGAGGCTGCGAGGAGGGATCAGAGGACGTCCTCCACAACATCCAGCAGATGGCAGGGATGCAGCTGATACTGGGTGCAGAGGCTGGCCAGATCCTGCACCAGATGGTGGTCAAGCGAGACATCGGAGATGAAAGCAAGCTTTTGCCAGCGGCCGTTTGCGTATTTTAAGGCCATGATCCCAAACGTGGTGTAAGAGCCGATGTCCGGCAGCGATCCTTCCTCCCGTATACAACGATAGTAGTACATAAATGTCTCCTTTCCCTTTGAAATTCCGGTTCGACACACGGCACAAAACGGCGATCCGTCAGCGCATCCCGTAGGGGTTGTCGAAAAAATTTCGACACATTTCGGTAAAAAAGAACGGCCTTACTGAGAAACTTTCCTATTGACAGACGCAGATCCACCGCGTATCCTTTTAGTAGAGTGGTTGTTTGGAATTGTTATAGCACAGAGCCATTTCAAAGTACACAACCAATGCGGCAAACTTTGGCGGTACAATCTGTATCGCCGATTCGCTTGACCGGTGCGGTGCATTCTGTGCCGCCAAAATCGGGTGGAAAAGCGGAATGAATTGTCTTAGGGGGGAGACGGCGTATGGCGGATTATCGAAAACGGATCGCGGAAGCCATTGCTTTTGCAAGGGAATCTGCAGGAGTGTCGCAGCGGGAGCTTGCCGACCGCTTGAAGAGAGACAAGCGCACCTTGCAGAAATGGGAAAAGGGCGAGATGAAACTTTCGCTGGAAGATTTTTTCGAGATCTTTGAAGCACTGCGGGTGCCGGTAGAGCCCTACTCCAAGTGGATCCGTCACCCGGAGCTGTTTCCGCGCGGGATGTCGGACATTGTGCGCACCAGCACCGACCGCAAACGAGACGCGCTGGTTACCTATTATAAGGAGCAGGCTTCGCCGGTAGAGATCGAGCAGGATTATTACATTTTCTTCGGCGACCATGGCAGCAATTTCTATGGGATGCGTCAGCAGCGGGTGGCAAACCTGCAGACGCCGCTGCGGGATCGCAAGCGGATCTGCCGCCAGATCATCGACAACTACAATGAGGCGGTGGAGGCCGGCACTCTGACCGAGCCGAATGCGCCGCAGCCCAATATGGAGATCCTGATTGCCTGCTACGAGGCCAGCGTTGAGAGCATCCGCGAGGGCAGAAATCAGTACGCTTTGGGCGACCTGCAGGATCGCAGAACGTCGCAAAAAGAGACCGATGCGGAAAAATCAGAAAAATTAAAGTAAAAACGGCACAGCATCGCCTGAAAACAAGAACTCGAAAATATTGTCAAAAAACGCTTGACAATTCCCGGATCCGTGGTATAATAACTAACGTTCCGAGCCGAGCGGCTGGAACGAAAACAAAATATGCGGATATGGCGGAATTGGCAGACGCGTTAGATTCAGGTTCTAATCGGGGCAACTCGGTGGAGGTTCAAGTCCTCTTATCCGCACCA
>ERZ869979.282-NODE-282-length-15678-cov-6.805974_pt1 | contig 15678 bp, 17 predicted proteins | sample MGYA00521269_ERZ869979 | MGnify/ENA primary metagenome ERZ869979 (study PRJEB32232, sample SAMN07284974) | human gut metagenome | biome: human-associated habitat; material: feces | host: Homo sapiens | place: Tanzania | collected 2014-04-05 ... | reverse complement strand
CTGTCGACTTCTTCTCAAACTAATCCTAAGAGACAAGGCCGTATGGATTTGTACGCTCGTTCTCGCTGCAGCCTTTTTCGTCCCCATTGCGTTCAATTCACCCATCTACGGGCCCTTCTTTATGAAGCAGGGCATGCAGGGCTTTGTCGACGCATTCAATACGCGCGCGCCCCAGGCCAGCGGCACAGACCTATCGCCAGAGCAGCAAGATGACGCTGAGCTTGCAAGATACGCGAACGCCGCCCTCGCCGCTCAAACCGACGCCGCCTTTCTCGATTCTGCCGAGAGCTACTACGCGCTCATGGACGAGGGCTTCCAATCCGGGTCCATCGTGGGAGACCGAGAGACCAATGACGCGGAGCTCGCATATTGCCGCGCCCTGAGCAGCTCCGGCATCACGGATATCCCGGCCTCCGCAAACGACCTGCCATTCCTTTCCTTCCTGCCTTACGCCATTGCCGCGGCGCCGTCTTTCCTTCCCTTCATCCCCTTCCTTCTCTCGTCGATACTCCTGCTCGGCGCCACAAGGCCCGGTACCCTGGCGGCAAAGGCGCCCGCACCCAAATTCCGGCGCCTTATCCAGATCGTGTTTTCGATAATCGTCGCGGGGACCGCGATGCTCCTCGCCGGCCTTGCGCCCGGGAGTATTTACGCCTTGGTCCTAAACGGCTTCGGGCAGATCGGGTACCCGATCGCCTTCTTCCATGACGGCGCGCTTGCCACCACGACCGCGGGAAACGTCTTCACTACCCTGCTTCTCGCGCTGCTCGCGGGTGGAACCTTGATATCCGTTTGTTCCGTCGTCCTATCGACCGCAACGAGGCGCGTCTTCGCGGGCCCCCTTGCCTCCGCGTTGCTTGTCGCGGCCCCGGCATTCCCGTTATTGTCCGATTCGGCACTGGGGCATAATGCCGTGCTCGGGCTCCTGCCGCTGGCCGTGTTCTCGCCTATCGAGGCAACGGGTTACGTAGGATGCTTCCCGACAGAATTCATTGGCTCCGGTTCGGGCGGCGCATCGATGCTTGCCGTGGCCCTGGTATACGTCGCGGTCCTTTTCGCGGTCGGCGCCGTCGTGACGCGTTCGCCCAAACAGGCTGGACCCGCGAAAAAGCACCATGGGCTTGAGCTCCTGGACGTGAGCGTGGGATACGGAAGCACGACGATACTTTCAATCGGGTCGCTTTTCCTGAGCCCGGGAACGGCGGCGGGCCTCGTTGCTCCCAACGGCTCGGGGAAAACCACTCTTCTGGAAGCGCTGTCGGGCCAATTTCCCACCCGTATCCGATCGGGAAGCCTGGCGGCAGACGGAATCTGCCAACGTCGATCAGCCGAATTTGCGGAACTTGTCTATCTGAGCTCTTCGGGCAGCGCGGATCTTTACCCCACGCTATCGGCCCTCGAGCACCTTGCCTTCGTTAGGGAGGAGTGGAAACCAGCCACCGACATCGACTCGCTCTGCGACTCACTCGGAATCTCCCCATATCTCGACAAGCCGACCCGTAAACTCTCGACGGGAATGAAGCAGCAGGTAAAGCTTGCCATGGCGATAGCGACCGATTGCCCGTACCTCGTCCTCGATGAACCGCTGAACGGCCTCGATCCGGGAAAACGGAAAACCTCCTGCGACGCGATGCGCAGCGAGGTGGAGCGGGGACGCAGCGTGCTCATCTCAAGCCATCTACTCGACGACCTGGCAGACCTCACCGACTCGTTCTACTTCATCGAAGCCGGCACGCTCGTGGAAAAGATCGAGTCGTCCTCGCAGACGCTCAAGCAGGAATACCTCGATACATACGAGGGAGGTGAATGACATGAAACCATTTGAACAGCTGAAGTCCAATGCGTCGCGCATGGCTGTCTACGCCATCCTCGTGGCAACGGCTTTATGCGGAATCGCGGCACCCGTCTATGCGCTCAACGGGGAGAAAGGCGATGTCGAACCCGCGTACATGGCTTCGACGGTTAAGGACCGGTACAAAGCCTTCTCTGGAGACACGTTTTACGTAGCAGAGTACGACACGACCTACCGTGAGCTTCGCTACAACAAGAGATACGAATATCTAGGCGCAAAAGCAATCAGCTATACATCGGGTTGGTACGGCTCCCACTATGGACACATAACCCAGTTCAAGTGTAACTACCGTGTGTACAACTAAAGCAACCCGGCCGGGACGAGGGGTGACGCAAAAGCGTCGCCCCTCGTTTTTAACCATGCCAGCTGAACCTGGTTCAGGCTTCAATGCAAGAAGAAGCAGGCCGAGGTCCAGATTTCGGACAAGAAGAGGGCGCTCGCGCGCGAGGCACGCAACCACGCGCTCATGGTCGCCGGCGGGCTCATCGTGAACCACGCGCCGGGCGGCAACTGGAAACGCATCGACTGGGACAGGCTTGCGGCGTGAATCGACCGCTACGGATACAAAATCACCGGCTCCACGCAGCACGGAATCTGGATCCGTAACCTTTCGTAGCCCAGATCAAAATACCGGTTGCAATACCAGTTGTTTCTAGAAATCCTCTAGAACATATATAGAGGATTTCTAGAAATTTTACCGTTTACCTTTAATGATTAGGCGCTACGCAGTGTCAAAATACGCCTGACATATGTGCTCGTCGACACACCGTGGGCACGAGCCTCATCCTCAAGTTTCGTCTTTTGTGATTTTGGAAGCCGGATCGTCATCGTCGACATACGCTCGCCATGAAGCGGGGGCCTGCCGACCGTCGCCACACCATCGACGGCATACCCCTCCGGCAGCTCACCCTTATCGTAAGCCGCGCACCATTCATCAACCATGGCCCCGGTGACGGGAACGCCGTTCTCAGCGACGGCGATCACTTTCTTCTTATCGCTCGTATCGATAACGCTCATAGCATTCCTCCGTTCTCGATGTACTCCTTCTTGAAGCCTGGGGTCATCGGCGTCATAGCATGGAACAGATACCAATCGAACCCATCCGTAAAAGCGATCAGTTCGACTATTCGTCCGTCAACCGTCGTTCCGACCATCATGTAGTGCGGCGGCTGCTTGCCGTGCCGAACGTGAACGACGGAGTCTTCCGGGACTGTTTCCCAGATGCCGCGCAACTCGGACTCTGAGAATCCGTGCCGTAGCGCCGAGTCTAAAATCTCAAGCACGCCGCTCCAATCACAAGACGATTATGTAAGACATAATTAGATTACATCATTTCGCCTCGCAAGGACAAGTAGCTAGCCGCCACTGCCCTCACTCAATCACATTCGGGTCCGCCATGCATATATATCTAGAAAGTTTCTATATTATTTCTAGAAGTCCTATAGATTTGATTGAAATCCCAATCACCGCGGGCCTGCGATACGCTAAGATAAATCTATAGGTTTTATAGAAATGTTCTAGAAGAGATGCGGAAAGGACGGTTGGGAATGATTGTCTCGCTGTTGAATCTGAAGGGCGGGGTAGGTAAGACGACCAGCTGCATTGCGCTCGCCACGGCGGCGACTCGCGACGGCAAGGACGTCATCGTACTCGACGCCGACCCGCAGGGATCGGCCACGTTCTGGGCCGACAGTGCCGAAGACAGCGGAAGTCCGCTGCCGTTCGTTGTCGACGCCGCGAATCCGGCGACGGTCAAGCGTGCCGCACGGAAGTACAAGGGCGACCCGGAGAAATGGGCGCTCATCGACTGCCCGCCGAGCGGCGCAATCCTGGACGCCGCACAGGAAGCATCCGACTTTGTAATCGTGCCGACCGGCACCGGCAACGCGGACCTCGTCAAGACTGCTGAAACCGTTAAGACAATGGAGGCCAACGGTAGGCCGTATGCCGTCTTGCTGACGCGCGTGCTCACCAACACGAACGGGTTCAAGTCTGCGCAGGAGAACCTTGCCGGAGGCGGCATCTCGTACTTCGACGCCGCTATCCGCCAGAAGGAGGACCTGAAGGGCTACTTCGGCCTTCCTTTCGGGTCGAGCCTGTACGGCTACGAGGACGTTTACAACGAGATCAGGGAGGCCCTGTAATGCCCATCAAGAACAACTTCAACGCCTTCGCCGATACCGGCTCCAAACCGGCAAAGAAACGGCTCATGGACAACCAGGACACGGCTCACAAGGGCGATTCCGGCAGCGATGACCGCAAGATGATCACCTTCTACGTGTCCGCAAAGAAACACGCGGCCCTCAAGGCCTACTGTAAGCAGGAGGGAAGGACCATCACGGCTCTCCTGCAAAACGCCGTCGATGAAATCTTAGATGGGTTCGAGTACGGCGATTAGTTCGACTCGTTATGGCAAAATGAAAATCCAAGAGGATCAGGGCAGGGGTATCGAAAGGTGCCCCTGCCTCTTTTTAGGCCACTGAGAGCCGATTTAAGACCATGTTTTATATAGCAATGAGAAACCGGTCGAACCCCACCAATAGGACGTCTTATATTCGATTCTGTGATCTTCTAGCGGTATTCGGTGTAAGGTTGACCAAATGTCGGTATCCAGATCAACCGGAAAACGGATTCGGCGGTCATTGCCGAATTGTAGGGTTACAGCCACGTGCAGGCAATCGGCCGGTGAGCGAAGCGAGGCCGGCGTTGTGGGCTGACAGCAGCGATGTCGGGGAGTTGGGGCGTTAGCCCCCACACTTTTGGCCGATAGGCCATGCCAAGGAGCGGTAGCGACGCGGAGGGAGCGTAAGCGACCGGAGTGCGAGCGCAGCGAGCGCCAAGGAGCCGTAGGCGACGCGGAGCGAACGTAGTGAGCAGAGGGCAAGGCCGGTAGGCCGCGCAGGGAGCGTAAGCGACCGGAGATCCGTTTAATTATTTATTCACTTTTCCTTTATTTAATTGGAATATGACTTTGCGTCATATGGATTTGCGGTCTGACCTCGCTTAAGTTACAGGTGATTCCGTATTACTTTGCGTCATATCCCATATGACTTTGCGTCATATCCCATATGACTTTGCGTCATATTTTTGTATGACTTTGCGTCATAAATATGACTTTACGTCATAATCGCGCCAAACGAATATGACTTTGCGTCATATTTCAGCCGAAAAATTATGACTTTGCGTCATAAATATGACTTTACGTCATAAATAAATATGACTTTACGTCATAAATAAATATGACTTTACGTCATAAATATGACTTTACGTCATATTTATGTATGACTTTGCGTCATATGGATTTGCGGTCTGACCTCCACTAGATTACATATGTCGTTTATCTCGAGATGCGCTGGCCATAAAAAGGGCGTCCGCGGACGCCCTTCCTACATTACTTTCCTTCTTCGGGAGCCCAACCGCGCTCACGTGCCTGAAGCTCAAGTTCTGCCCAATTCATGACCCAGACCCCGTCAACTTTGAAAATCAGACCGCGATCGGCAAGACTTCTCAACGCTTTCGATATGGTCGACTGATCCGTGAACAACTGATCGGCGAGCTTCTGCTGCTGCATAAACAGACCGCGAGGCAACGGCCGCCCATTGCGCGTCGGCGTTTGCCCACCCCCGCAGCAAAATGTGCCAATCAACTCCAAGAGCGCGAGCTGGACGCGACTTTTGGCGACGGCATTGTAGGGATCGTAGCTGAACTTCCGCTTCACGCTGCCCGTGATCAGCTGCTTCGATCGGTCCATCCGATTGGCGTCGCGCGCTCCAATGACGCCTGCGGCAGCTTCCTCTTGAACAATCGAACGCTCTGCGTCGCTTTTCGGCGAGCTGTCGTCCGGCAGGACGGACTTGCCGCCGGCCAGCTTCCTTCTTTCTTCTTCGGTTAATACCTGTTGTTTAGCCATCGGTCAGTGCCCTTCAGTGTGAAGGCATTTCAACCTGTTTGACCGCAATGCTATGACACCATGATATTTTGGTATCACTTTCGATACGGGAGCTAAATCCCAGCACCTATTATGCTAAGATGCAGCTAAACAGGCCAAAAGCCAAAGATTGATATGAAAGAAGACCCAAATTGCTTGGCGGCACGGGTCTTTTTTCATGCCTATTTCTTCTCCTCGCGCTCGAGGAATTCGCTAATCGCAATCGACGCCATGGCAGACTTCGATACGCCGCGAATCTCGGCGAGCTCGGTGAGTTTCTTCCACATCGCGAAGGGCAGCGCGACCTGAATTCTTTTTTTTGGTTCCGCGACTGCCATTAAAACCAACCTCCTTTCACAAATAGAACTATCTTTCGATTCTGTTTTCGGAAATTGTAGCATACCGTTGCAAGAGTGGTGCATTCTTTCACCACTCTTGCATTAAACCCGTTAAGTCCGAGCATATACTCGTTTCACTGTGGGTTATCCCAACCCACAGTGAGCCCGGCAATCTGACAAATCCGAGCTGACGGTCACATCCATCATGCCGTCATTCCTCAAGCTGCTACAATACCCACCCATGAAATCCCCCTAGCAGGGGCTTTGCCGTTATAGAATTCTGAAAAGCGGAAATCCGGCGATTGGAGCTTAAAGCATGAGGGATATGCACCTCATGTCGCTCAAAATACGTCTCCTGACCTCGAAGGAGAACGTTCTTTAGCGACAAAAGGAGACAATAAAAATGATCTGGTTCACCAGCGACACCCATTTCGGGCATGAGAACGTGCTGAAGTTCACCGACCGCCCGTGGGAGACGATTTGGCAGATGAACGACGCCATCGTCGACAACATCAACGGCAAAGTCGCCGTGGACGATGAGCTCTACATCCTGGGGGATTTCTCATTCAAGATGACCGCCCAGGACGCCTACGGGCTGCGCAAGCGAATCGCCTGCAGACGTATCCACCTCGTCCCGGGAAACCACGACAAGGACTGGACCCAGCCGGCGGTCGCGGGCGCGTTCACCGTGGAGCCGCCGATCTGCGTGCTCAAGATCGACGGGCAGAAGATCGTCCTGAGCCATTACCCCATGGCCGACTGGCAGGGCATGAACCATGGATCGTGGCACCTCCACGGGCATATCCACAGCAGCGGCGGCGCGTACAACGAGTTCAACCGCAAGCAGGGCCTTCTGCGCTACGACGTCGGTTGCGATGCCAACGGGCACTCCCCGGTGAGTCTCGACGGGCTGAGGGAGTGGTTCGCCGGAGTCGGCGAGCCGTGCGGCCGGGTGAAATGGCCCTGGTGGGTCAACGAGACCGGCGACAGGCAGGTCGAGCGCGAGCTGGCGGCGTACAAGCGGAAAGAGGCGATCCGATGACGGCATACGTGACAGGCGACATCCACGGCGGGCTCGACATGCAAAAGCTCCGCGACTGGGAACTTGGGGACAGTCTGACGAGCGACGACTATCTCATCGTTGCCGGTGACTTTGGCTTTCCGTGGAACTTCTCTGCCGAGGAATGCGCCGACATCGCCTGGCTGGAGTCGCGCCCCTACACGGTGTTGTTCGTGGACGGAAACCACGAGCGCTTCGACTACTGGGAGGAGCGACCCATAGAGCAGTGGCACGGCGGGCTGACGCAGCGCCTGTCGGATACTTCGTCCGTTCGGCGCCTGACGCGCGGCGAGATCTTCGAGCTCGACGGCTCGACGGTCTTCACCATGGGCGGTGCCACGAGCGTGGACAGGGAATACCGCGTGCCGTATTCCAGCTGGTGGCCTCAGGAGCTCCCGGACGAGCGCGATTTCGATACCGCGCGGACAAAGCTCGACGAGGTCGGCTGGAAGGTCGACTGCGTCATCACCCATACCTGCGCCACGCGCATGCTCTCGCCGACGCTCTACCCGGACCCAGGCTGGGAACGCCCTGATGTGGACCGGCTGACCGGATTCCTCGACGAGCTCGAGGACCGCCTGGACTACAAGCGCTGGTATTACGGACATTTTCACCGAGACGGCAATCCGGACGAACGGCACACCGTACTCTACGACCGAATCGTAAGGATCGGGGACAAACTCCTGCCGTGGGGCGCGTACTGATGACTATCTATGTGACCGGCGATGTGCATGGCAGGGCCGAGTATGGGGCTAGCCGTTTCTCATCCAAGGCCTGGCCGCTGGGCCGCACGCTGACGCGCGATGACGTAGTGATCGTCGCAGGGGACTTCGGCTTTGTCTGGGATGGGTCAAATGCTGAGAGGTATTGGCTCGACTGGTTTGAGTCGAAGCCGTGGACCACGTGTTTCGTAGACGGCAACCACGAGAACCATCGGATGCTGGCAGAACTGCCGGTACGGGTGTGGAGCGGCGGGCTCGTTCACGAGGCGCGACCGCACGTGCTGCACCTGATGCGCGGAGAGGTGTTCGACATCGGCGAGCTCACGGTTCTTGCCATGGGCGGTGCCGCGAGCAACGACAGGCAGTATCGCAGGGAGGGGAGGAGCTGGTGGCCCGAGGAGATGCCGAGCGAGGACGAGACGGGGCACTGCCGCGCCTCGCTCGACCGCGTTGGCTGGAAGGTCGACTACGTGGTGACCCACGAGGCTCCTGCTGACCTGGCAGAAAAGCTGTGCCTCGAGCGCGGACGCGAGTATCGAGGGGACCGGCTTCAACGATTCCTTGGCGAGATCGACGGTTGGCTCGACTACCGAACCTGGTTCTTCGGCCACTACCACGGCGACAAGTGGTGCGACAGCAAACATCGCCTCATCTACCAGGACATCGTGTCGATTGAAGGCACTGTGCCCAGTTCTAGAAACCTTCTAGAGCAGTTCTAGAAGGTTTCTAGAAAACTAGATGCTGCGGCCTATTCCAATTGAAAAGTCTGGTCGAGGGAGTTCGACCCGGCACTCGTCCCGTTGATCTTCACTTCAATGGGGGACATGTCTTTGAGCTCGAAGACCGATATACCATCAAATTCGCCCCCTGGCGCAAGTCCTTGCGCAGAGAGTTGATCGTCTTCCAGGTCTGCGGCGAGGCCGGGTGACAGCACCTGCTTATTCTGATAGGCCGTAATGTAGCTTCCAGCGGCAACGGAATCTGCGGTGTGGTTGTTGATGGCGTGCCAGCGAACAACGGCGACCTTCCCGCCATCGCCAAACGAGGAATCATGTACCTCGACGGCAGTGACCGAATACTCCATCTTGCCGTAAACTGCGCCGTCTTCCTGCGAGCTATCAGAATTGGAAACCTGGCCTTCCGACTGGTGATTATCTGTACGAATGCATCCAGAGGTCGTAACCAGGGCGGTTGCCAGAATGCCTGCAACCCCAAAGTTCCGAGCCAGGTTGATTGCCTTTTTAGCGGAGAGATGTTCCATCGATTGCTCCAAACTAAACCGTTTTTGAATTCCGTCGGCCAAACAGCCAAACCCCAATGAGCGTGACCGCTGAAACTGCTGTAATTGAAGCCCAGACGGCATTTTGATGGGTGATGACGCCGCTGATGGTGAGCGCATTTGCGCCGGCACCATCGATGGCAGTCCAGGCGAGTGCCGTGACCAACAAGACAACTAGCCCTGCCGTTATCAACCCACGGCGAGACGCCTTCAGCTTGCCGGGCATATCTACTCGCCACTCATCTGGGTCATAATTTCGGCCTTGGCCTCGGCCACGGCCGCCCGCTGCTCGGAGGCGGCGAGGCGGTCCTTGAGGGCGGCGACCTCGGCCATCAGGTCGCGCTGGGCCAGGAGCGCGGCGTTCAGCTCGGTTTGGACTTTCAGCGCGGCGTTACGCTCGCCGCGCAGGCGCTCGATCTCATCGACCATGGCTACGGCCTCGACATGGAGTTGGACGACCTGTCTGTCGAGCTCCCTGGCATCGGCGAGATACCTGACGCTCGCGGCGTGGAGCTCGCTGTTCTCAAGCTCGAGGCTCGCGGTGTCGAGTTCGAACTTCTCCTCTATAAAGGCAATCCGCTCATTGCAGTCGGCCTCAATCTTTTCATTCCGATCCGTCGCCTCGGCGAGCTTGCGGTTTGATTCGTCGAGCTGTGCCCTGAGCAGCGCGTTCTCGGTCTTGAGGTCGGCCGTCTCGCGCAGCAGCTTCTCCCGCCATGTCGCCTCGATCCGCTCGGCAGCCTCATCGAGGACGGCCTTCACGCCGGATGTCTCGCTGATTTTCTTCTCGCTCGGATTGTCTGCCATGGTGCAGCACTCCAATCAACAAAGGGCATGGCTCCGCCATGCCATACGGCTGGGGACAATGCACGGCCGCTGTTGATTTGTAGTCATCCTGCGATCGGTGAGTTCTAAAAAGGCGTCTCAGGTCATGCGTTCACGCAGGGTTTCAGTTGGAGAAATACCGCACTCTTATATAGTAACGCCGCTGCACTCGAGCTTATTGACAGATTGCGAAACGATGGACGGGCTCATTTCCTGACGCCCACCAATCCGCGTTCACGGAGCACGCGGTACAACGTCGATTTCGAGATGCCCGTGGCGGCGCAGATGTCAGTGATAGGCGTCTCGCAGGCGAGGTAGAGCTTCACGGCCGCATCGACCTTGACGTCCGCGATACGCGGGCGGCCCCCGACGTTGCCGCCATGGCTTCGCTTGACGGCGATACCCTCGGCCTGGCGCTGCTTGATCAGATCGCGTTCAAGCTCGGCTGTGCAGGCGTGGGTACCCAGCACGAAACGGCCGAACGCGGTGTCCAGATCAACGGGTTGTTTCAAGGAAGTCAGTTTGACCCCGAGGTTTCGGAACATCAGGTCGTAGTTGAGCAGCTGCCTGGTCGATCTGGATAGACGCTCCCAAGACTCGACGACCACTTCATCGCCACGCTTCATTTTTTTGAACAACTTTTTCTGCTGCGTGCGGTCACCATCACGACCGCCAGTTTCTTTGTCCTTATAGATATGGCCATAGGGTACGCCGGCATTGACCAGCGCTTCGATTTGGCGATCTAATTTCTGCTCCTTTGTACTTACGCGTGCGTAGCCGTATCTGGTCATTTTCGGCCTCCCAACCTCGTATTTGATTTTCCCATGGGAATCTAGGGGGAGGTTTTGACACTAGGTTTCGGCACTCGATGTTCACGACATCGAGAGTTCGATTTTCGAGTGCCGCGCGGCATACGTTTTGAGACTTTGAATATGAACAATAAGATGTGTACCAGTAAAGTCCGGTGCCGGCATTGATTGGAACAATCATGGCAATGTGCGAGATTGCGGTCATGTTCGACGAGAACGAAATGGCCTTGATTCAGGCTCATGCGGACAACTCAAGCATGACCTTTTCCGAGTTCGTGAGAAGAGCTGCGCTTGAGAAAGCGGAGGACATGGCAGACAAAGAAACCTACGACGAGGCTTTGGTCAACGATGACGGCGCTCGTTTCCCGATGGACAACGTCATTCATATGGCGATGAAAGCCGATTAGGGCCGTTCTCGATGCCAAACAGACCGTTCGCGGTGAGCGGCGGCATTGCCGAAAAATCGACCTCACCAGATGCGTTTTAAGGATCGAAAAAGAGGTGGTGCGAGTATCCGCACCACCCTTGGTCTAATCGCCTCGTAAATCGACTCCTGTTGAGCCGTTTACCTGCGGGCTTGTGAACATACGCCACTGCCATACCTTAGGTGAGAATCGTGTCCGCACGGGGCGATATATTAAGTAAAAACACCCAAGGGAAAGGAATAGCTATGAGCGACACGCAGGAAATCGTTCAGCGTCTCGAACGCGAAATAGCAGATCGAGCTGCCGCAGTTGAGAAGGTCGATGCTTTCAAGGTTCAGTTCAACCAAGCAATCAAGGCCTTTATGGATGCAGACAGCGCAGTCCGCGACGTTAACGACCATGACAGCGAGATCGATGCCCAGATTGCAACTGCCATCGACGAGCATCTTCGCGCCATTGACAGGCTCTGCCGTTTCGGCATCGACGGTGGTTTCGGTGAGAAGCATCCGGTCAAGGAGTGCTAGACCGCTGCATGGCCATGGAAGTAAAGTAGAAGAGGGTCGAACCAAGCAGTTCCCGGACAATTGGCGTCCGGCCAGACACTTCGGTTCGGCCCTTTCTTCTCAGGATTCTGGGCTGATGAATGTCACTCCAGCAGTTCAAAACTAGCGAGGCGTGTCGCGCGAGTAGTCACCGCGATCAACGACGCGATCGTCCATCTGCCGCGACACGACACTACCGCCGTGCGCCTGGCCGGCGGCGCGAACGCGGTCATCGCCGGCATCGGGAACGGCGCCGGCGTAACGGTTGCGAATCTCCCTCGCATAACCGCGACGCGCAAGAAGCTCATCGCGAACCGCCGGATCTTCGAGCAGGTCCTCATCACACTTCGGTGCGATGAATCTGGGAAATGAATTGTAGGCCACGCCCTTGCTCGCTTTCGCCTGCTCGACCCACGCCGAGTACGCCTTCTTGAGGCGCTGGATGTAAATCTCACAGCGCTTCTCGTACGGCAACGCTCGCTCAGCTTCCAACATGTTATTTTCGAAAGCCGTCTGCAATGACTTCAACGCAAAGCGCCCGTCAAGACGAGTCAGGTTGAAAGTGCATTTCGGATTGCCGGCCTCTTTGATATCAAGATCTGTCGCATAGACTCGATTGTTCTTGATGAAAATATCCACACCCCATGATGCAAGTATTTTTTTGAACTGCTCCATGTTCTTTACGCGACCTTCGTCAATTGCGATATGGATCAGCTCGCGCAGATTGTTTTTGTAACTGTATTCGTCGCGGTCGATGATTTCCTTTTCGATCTCGCGAGGTTGGCGCTCACGAATCTTCGAATTCTTCTTTCCCTTCTCAAGTTGGACGAGGTTCCATTTGTCATCAAGTTCACGAACCCATGAAGCGCGCTCGTATTTGCCTCGACGGCCACCGGTGTCGCAGCGTTTACCCGTCAGCAAATCGGTTCGATTTATCGCCATGTGGACGGCATAACGTTTGCCAGCTTTATCGCTTTCTTCATGCAACGCAAAGATAACTTGCTGATTTTGATAATGCTGGGCGACCCATTCTTTCGCGTACGACATGCATTTTTCCGGAGTCATCTTACCGCCGTTGCACGAACATTCTTCGGGCAGGAACGCGAGAATCTGGTGAAGGATAGTCACGTTCTTGGCACCGGCTCTCGAAGGTTTGTCGTGATGAAAAACCTTTCTGGTCATCGCCATTTTAGAAAACCAATACTTGTCGCATTCGATGTTCCAACCGTCACGGGCCAAGGCATGTTTTCCGTTGATGTACTTACGGACATTCTTTGCGTACCGATCGCTCGAAACGCTCTTCTGCTTGATAACCGTCATTTCGTTTTGCCACCTTCGATGAAATAACGACGCTCAAGAGTTTTCAGGAATCGAAAAGCGAGATCCGCGCTTTTCGTAACGTGGTCAACGGTTCTGAAAACCGCTATCTCGTTATAAGAGGGAAGTCCGTTAGCATTTATGAAATGCATGAGCTGATTGAGGTTTGTGCCCTGCTTCAAAAGTTCGTGATAAATTTTCTCGGCACTTCCGCGATCGAAATCTATCTTTTCGACTTTCCCACTGATAAGAACGCGACGGGCGTATGAACTGACGGTTACACCGAGCGAGTTCGCGTTGCTTTCGATTTTCTTTTTCTCTGCTGGAGAAACCTTGATGTGAATCTCTTCAGATCGAGATTTCTGGTCGACGTTTTCTGCAGAACCGAAATCAATATCAAACTCGTTGATGTTGCATAAAACAAACCGTATAAGTTCAGCTTCGCTTAACTTATGGCGTTTTGCAATTGAAGCGATTGCTTTCTTCTCTTCATCGGAAAGAGATGCTTTGACGGTGTGCGGGCGAAGCCTGCTCATGATTCCTCCGGAAACGAATCAGCGATCGGAGGCCCCTCCGATCAAAACCTGCTATGCGATTCGCTTTCCTTGGGGAACGGCTGGCGTCGTTCCAAAAATGAAGAATCGACTCCACGATTCTTTCGCGCGAAGTTTCAACTTCGAATAAACCTTATCGCCGTGAGAGGTGATAAGCAAGATTTGTGGTGTGGTGTTTTTTGGGACGAATAGGCCCACAAAAGTGCCACCCACAGTCATCTTGCAATCTCCGGAACGGTGATTGGGCGAAACGCAGTGTAGACGTGGAATGAGAGGCCTCATTCCAAGCGAGAGGCCTCGCGGCGTCGCAACTGCGTGAAGACCGTGAGCGGAAGCGAATTTTTAACGCGAAGGATGCTGAGTGTTAAGAGTTCGCTGTAGCGAGAGCGGAGCGGTGATGCGAATGCGAGGGATGCCGAGTATTTGCGTCACCGCGCAGCGGGTTTGCGGCGCCCGCGCCGCAAACATTCGACTTGTCGAATCGTTTTTTCGTAACGCCCGCGAAAAAGTTGAGGCAGCTTTCGACATTTCAATGACGCGGAGAGTCTTTAGTGAGACTCGTAGCGTTGTTGGATTGTCGAAAGGTACCGCGAATCGCATTACGATTCGGATTAGCGAATCGATTTTCATGCGGCGGCCAAGCCGCCTATGATCGCTCCCTCCGGTCACTATCGATTTTCAAAACTCACGTTTTGTTTTGATGCGATTTGAAAACCGAAACGAAAAACGAGGCGGATAAACGAAACGCCCGCGCGAGTCGCTTTGACCTTTGCGCGGGCGCGATTCGAATCAAACGAAAACCAAGGCGATGAGATTTTGAGTTTCACGGCTTAGATCTCAGAAAACAGATTTAGAAACTGCGGCGTCAATTCCAACTGTCATCAATCAACCGATACAGTCGCAGTCAACTTATCAATCCCGGTCCATGGGCGGAGCCCTGGCAAGAGCCAACGGCTGCGAACTTGTGGCTACATTTACGATGGAGGTACAAGTTCGCGTCTCTTGCGAGATTTTTCATCTCACAGCACATTTCACGGCAAACCATCGCCGCGCTTAGATCGCCTCGGTGTCCGGTGGCTGTCCGGTAGCGAACCTTTTACCGAGACGCACCGGAGACATTGCGTAACTGTGTCATGCCGCAACAATGTAAAAGTGTGACTGCCGAACTGTGTAATGACGCAATAACGTAACAACGTTATTGCGTCACTTTTTAACGCCGCCAAGGGTGCCGGGTTTTTAGGGCAGAGCCCTAGTGCGCCGCCGGGCTTTGTACGGCGGCGCACGACACTTGCGGAAAATTTTCAGGCGCGATTAGTTCAATGTTCAATTGTTCTGCTATTCCACAGTCACGTTGTTCTGTTATTTCGATTTGCCGTAATCGCGTTATCGCACAGCTACGCTACTACGTAGTTACGTTATGACACAGTTGCGTTGTGTCATAGTTCGGTTCCGCAAGAGTCGTACACCGCCGTACAAAACTGCGTTTTGCCCGGCGGCGTACGATTTAGGGCTCTGCCCTAAAACCCGGCACACGGCAAAACGAAATAACAGAACTATGTAATAACGACATTACGTAAATACGGCATTGCTGAAAAAGTGAATACCGATAAATCCAAAGGCCGCATTGAGACAGACGGGCGCGCGGCAAGGGTCTGGCCCATCTCATATGTTACCAACGCTAACGGTGAACCTGAACGCCCGGGCACATTCTTTGTTGGATGAAACCATCATAGCGGCTAGCGGAAGGTGTCATCGAAGGAGTGCGCTGTAAAGCACCCGTCTCCTTAACTGTTAGAAATGCGAGTTAATAATCTATGTGGTCGATATGCCGTTAAACCCGCATATCGATACCGTTCAGCCATTCGCCTCGCCCCCGTCGCACGTATCTTCATCCGGTCTGTTACTTTTAATCTAACAGTTCTTTGAGGAACGTAGGTGCTTCTGAATGTACTGTCGACTTCTTCTCAAACTAATCCTAAGAGACAAGGCCGTATGGATTTGTACGCTCGTTCTCGCTGCAGCCTTTT
>ERZ869979.281-NODE-281-length-15689-cov-9.473610_pt1 | contig 15689 bp, 13 predicted proteins | sample MGYA00521269_ERZ869979 | MGnify/ENA primary metagenome ERZ869979 (study PRJEB32232, sample SAMN07284974) | human gut metagenome | biome: human-associated habitat; material: feces | host: Homo sapiens | place: Tanzania | collected 2014-04-05 ... | reverse complement strand
TTTTTATAAGCACCTGAGCAACAATAAGTTGCTCAGGATTTTGTCATGTCAGAAATTTCACTTATCTTAGTGTTGCATATAAAAACAAATAAAACTCTGAATGACATAGCAAAAATACAAATAAAATCTGAGAAACTCACTCCTTTTGGAGGAATTTTTTCTATTATGCCTCAAATCATACTTTATCCTCATTTCCTCCCGCTCCTCCTCAGAAAGGCTCTTCATAAAAGCCTTCCAGCCGGGGCAGAAGCGAGTGTGCCAATGCCAGAAACGGGAAACAAGCGAACGAGGATTCGCCTCATACTTACGGCGCATACAACAATCTGCGCAAGGAATATTCTTTTTCTTCATGATTTCTACTCTATCGGAATCCAAATTTCTGTCAGCAATTCCTCCGGAGCAGTTGTCTCCGGGTCGTTCAGGTAACGCTCGAACATCTGACAAGGCTCCAGCACTCCGCTTCCCAACTTCACCTTCTCGCCAGATGCCGGAAGGAGTTCACCATAAACCTTGGCGTTTACTTCTGCCAGATTCTCATACGGTCCCTGATAACGGTAAACCAGGAAGCGACCACCATAAATCGTAATAATGCTCACATCATCCTCGGGCTGAAGCTGCTCTACGATAGGAGCTGCGATACAAACATCCGTGCGGCAGGCATCGGCAGGAGTTGCTGCCGGATTGTCGTGATAGATGTTGATGTATTCTGCATCCGGACAATCATAATCAAGATGATGCTTCAGACAATAAGCACCCAACTTATTCCAAGCCTCCATATAATTGACAGACTTATAATCACCCAAAAGGCGAACACTAATCGCCTTTACATCCTTTCTACTCTGAATTCTTTCTAAAATTTCCATTCCCTTATCGTTTTATGTTATCTCAATGATTTATAGGCAACAAAACTTTAATCAAACTTTTCTTCCAATATAAAACACGTAGCCGAAGCAATCCTTGTTCTCCTCGTAATAGGCGATTTCCTCTTTCAGACGATTGATGAAGACCTGCGCCTTAGGCTCTCCATGATGGTCTTTCAGGAAGGCTTCCATCGCCGGCTGCATCGGGGCATAATAATTCTCCGTCCAGCAGGTTTCGGGCAGGATGAAATGAGCGTAGGGCTCATAACCCGCCTCTGCCATCTGCTGAATCTTATGCTCGATGGAATCTATCTCGGGAAGATTATCTTCTATCCAACTCATGTTCTCCGGGCGCTTATTACCAAGCCAGCTACATTCCGTTACGGCAATAAAGCCGCCGGGCTTCAGGAACTCACGCCAATACGCCAGACCCTTCTCATAACCGATGATGAAGATGGAACCCTCCGCCCAAATCAAATCGTAGGATTCCTTTCTGAAAGGCAGATCATCCATCGATGCCTGCACAGGATGTACGCAATCCTCCAATCCATTCACCTGAATCTTCTGCCGGATACCTTCCATCATTTCGGGCAATAAATCTACGGCGTCAATCTCTGCATCATACTCATCGGCAAGAACGAAGGTCTGGCTTCCCTTGCCGCACCCCATGTCGGCGATGCGAATCTTTCGCTTGAAATCGGGAATCAGACTCGTAGCAAGCCTTGTTTCCCACTCGCCACCAGGACCTTGTCTATCTACCCTCTTGAAGAAATCGGCTATCAGAGAGAAGTCGAAATCATCAATCACAACGTTTTCCTTTGCCTTGTTTTCTATTGTTTCATTCATTTCTGATTTTTCTGTCATTTCATTCTTTTCCATTTTTCTTTTCTCCTATTTTATATGATAAGTTTTTTGCATCTTATTTCATGTAATGAGACTGCAAAGATAGGCGATTTTTGGGGAGAAGATTTTAACATAAAGGAATAAAACGAGAGTTTTTAGAGAAGATAGATTACTTTTTGATGGATAAACAGATGAAATTAAAAAGAAAAACTTTAAAATAACTCCCTTATGGGATATCTAAAAACAACCCTTTTTGTAACTTTTTCAACAAAATATTTGGTAGTTACATAATTTTATTGTAGATTTGCAGCAGATTTTTTTAAGAAGGAGTGCTTATGCAGAAGAAAAAGGATAAAAACCTGATGAAAACGGATGTAAAACCGATGAAACAAGGACTGCTGTCTCGGATTTTCCATCTCTATTACGATGGTTTCAGGACGATGCCCCTGGGCAAGACGTTGTGGGCTGTCATCCTCATCAAGCTTGCCATCATCTTCCTGGTGCTCAAGCTCTTTTTCTTTCCGGATTTTATCAATACGAATGCCAAGAACGGAGACAAGGCCGGCTTCGTATCCAAGGAAATTCTCAACAGATAAAAACTCTGAATTCAGACCTATTTCCATCGAAAGAAATACAAAAACATTATATAATAACAATTTTAAAACCGTTCAACTATGATGACAAATCTATTGTTAGACATTACATCAGCCACCATCGACTGGTCGAGGGCGCAATTCGCACTCACGGCCATCTACCATTGGCTGTTCGTGCCGCTCACCCTGGGACTGGCAGTAATCATGGGCATCGCCGAAACATGCTACTACCGCACCAACAAGCCGTTCTGGAAGCACGTAACCCGTTTCTGGCAAAAACTCTTTGGCGTGAACTTCGCCATGGGCGTTGCCACAGGCATCATCCTGGAATTTGAATTCGGCACCAACTGGAGCAACTACTCCTGGTTCGTGGGCGACGTGTTCGGCGCTCCCCTTGCCATCGAAGGCATCCTGGCATTCTTCATGGAGAGCACCTTCGTAGCCGTAATGTTCTTCGGCTGGGATAAGGTGAGCCGGGGCTTCCACCTTGCCTCTACCTGGCTCACGGGACTTGGAGCCACCATTTCTGCCTGGTGGATTCTCGTAGCCAACGCCTGGATGCAATATCCGGTGGGACAGGAATTCAATCCCGACACCATGCGCTTCGAGATGACATCCTTCCTGGATGTGGCACTCTCGCCATTCGCCATCAACAAATTCACCCACACCGTTACCTCCTCGTGGATTATCGGCGCCACCTTCGTTGTAGCCGTAAGCTGCTGGTATCTCCTGAAAAAGAGAGAAACCCAGCTGGCGAAGGCGAGCATCAAGATGGGTGCCGGCGTGGGACTCATCGCCACCCTGCTGGCTGCGATGACCGGCGATAACTCTGCCTATCAGGTGGCAAAGGTGCAGCCGATGAAACTGGCTGCGATGGAAGCATTATATAATGGTGGAAACGGCGAAAGCCTCACGGCTATAGCAGCCGTTCACCCCTTCAAACAGCCCGATTACGAAAGCGAGCAGGAGCCAGCCATGCGCATCGCCATCCCCAACATGCTCTCGTTCTTAGCCACCCGCACAGCCGATGGCTACGTGCCAGGCGTAAACGATATTCTCAAGGGTTACACCCACGAGAATGGCACCCGGGAACCATCCGTGCAGGAAAAGATAGCCCGGGGCAAGAAGGCGATTGTTGCCCTGAAAACCTATCGCGAAACCAAGGCGAAAGACCAGCTGCCAATCTTGAAGGAGAATATGAAATACTTCGGATATGGTTACATCAAGGACGCCAAGGAACTGGTGCCGAGCATCCCTATCTGCTTCTACGCCTTCCGCCTGATGGTGGGAGTAGGCTGCCTGCTCATCCTCTTCTTCGCCCTCAGCCTACTCCTGGTTTATAAGAAGGAAATCGCCCAATACCGATGGTTCCTCATTTCCGCCATCATCATGATTCCGCTGGCTTACATCGCCTCAGAATCGGGCTGGATAGTAGCAGAAATCGGTCGCCAGCCTTGGACCATCCAAGACCTGCTGCCAGTAAGCGCCGCCATCTCCGACATCGAGGCAGGCAGCGTGGCCACCACCTTCTTCATCTTCCTGGCACTCTTCACCACCATGCTCGCCGTGGAAATCAGCATCCTGTTGAAGCAGATCAAGAAAGGACCGGAATACGAATAAAAACTTAAGATGATAAACTTAAGAAGATGAACTTAAGATTATGAAATAACTTTATGACATTAGCATTATGACATACGAATTTTTGCAATCATACTGGTGGTTCCTCGTATCATTATTAGGAGCCCTGCTGGTGTTTCTCATGTTTGTACAGGGAGCCAACACCTTGATTTTCTGTTTGGGAAAAACAGAAGAAGAGCGTCGCCTCATCATCAACTCTACGGGACGAAAGTGGGAGTTCACCTTCACCACGCTCGTCACCTTCGGCGGAGCCTTCTTCGCCTCGTTCCCATTGTTCTACAGCACCAGTTTCGGCGGAGCCTACTGGCTGTGGATGATCATCCTGTTCTCGTTTGTGATTCAAGCGGTGAGCTATGAATTCCAGAACAAGATAGGTAATTTTCTTGGACCAAAGACCTTTCAGATTTGCCTCATCATCAACGGCATCGTGGGTCCTCTGCTCCTTGGCGGAGCCGTTGCCACCTTCTTCAACGGCAGCAATTTTCTGATAGACAAGGGCAATATTACCAACAGTCTGCAACCCGTTATCAGCCGCTGGGCAAACGCCAGTCATGGTCTTGATGCCCTGCTCGACCCATGGAATGTGGTGCTGGGACTTGCCGTACTGATGCTAGCCCGCATCCTGGGCATGCTCTACATCAAGAACAACATCGAGCACCAGCAGATTCAGGAGCGCTGCACCCGCCAGTTGCCATGGAATGCCCTGATTTTCCTCTTGTTCTTCCTGCCGTTCCTCATCAGATTAATGGTAAAGGATGGATTCAGCACGGCAGCAGAGGCAGGAATGAGCGCAGCTGCAGAGGCAGGATTGAGCGAAGCATCTGCGGGCAGCATCACGATTGAGAGCATGAAGTATCTTCACAATCTCATGGAGATGCCAATCCTATCAGTCATATTAATAATAGGAATAGTGCTCGTACTTTTCGGCATTTTCAAGTCATCGGGGAGCGTGCAGTATAGAAAGGGAATCTGGTTTACGGGCATCGGAACCGTGCTCACCGTGCTGGTTCTGCTGCTGATAGCCGGCTGGAACAATACCGCCTACTATCCGTCGAACATCGACCTTCAGAGTTCGCTCACCATCGCCAACAGTTGCAGCAGCGAGTTCACGCTCCGCACCATGGCGATAGTTTCCCTCCTCATCCCGTTCGTCCTCGCCTACATCGTCTTCGCCTGGCGCGCCATCGACCGGAAACGCATCACGCAGGAAGAAATAGAGCAGGGAGAAGCGTATTAAAAAAGGCAGGGAAAAGCGTATTTAATATGCGCCACACGCCCTGAACCAACGGTCACCGACCGAAGGGAAAGGTAAAGGGCGTGTGGAGAAGACGTCCCATCAAAAAAATCTGTAACCAATCTTTTGCCTTTCCAAATAAAAGCAGTATCTTTGCAGGCATGAAACAGGAAATCATAGATAAAATCAATCGATTGGCAAGCAAGGATGAGCCTTTTCTCTTTGTCATCAACTATCAGGGAGACAAGGCCTTCATCAGCTTGCTATCCGATATAAATCCCGAAGAATGCCTCTTCTATTTCGAAGGAAGAGGGAATTCTTCTGATGAGATGAAAAATAATTCGGAAAAGATTGCGGAGATTTCTGAGAAGATTGCGGAGGAAGAAATCTCGAAGGAAGAGATTTCAGAGATTTCTTGGCAGATAACTCCGCCCCTTTATAACGATTACGAGCGAAGTTTCGGCATCGTGAAGAACAACATCATGGCAGGCAACAGCTATCTCACGAATCTCACCTGCAAGGTTCCCGTAAGCTGCAATCTCTCATTAGAGGATATTTTCCACCGGGCAAAAGGAAAGTATAAACTGCTGCTCAGAAGAAAGAGAAATCAAGCAGAAGATAAAGCTCAGCAGAAAGAAGAAGAATCGCAGAATAAAGCTGATAAGATGGAAGAAGAATTTCAGAACAAAACTTATCCGAAAGAAGAGAACATCGAAGAGATTTCAAACCCTTTCGTCTGCTTTTCGCCCGAAACCTTCGTCAGAATCAAGGGCGGAAGAATCTATTCCTATCCGATGAAGGGAACCCTGGATGCATCCCTTCCCGATGCCGAAAAGCAGCTGATGGAAGACGAGAAGGAGGCGGCAGAACACGCCACCATCGTAGATCTGATAAGAAACGACCTGAGCCGGGTGGCAGAAGATGTAAGGGTAGATAAATATCGTTACATCGATGTATTGCATACCAACAAGGGCGACATCCTGCAAACCAGTTCAGAAATCAGCGGTCGCCTGCCCGAAGATTACCAGGAGCATCTGGGCGAAATCCTCGATGCCCAGCTCCCAGCCGGTTCCATCACGGGTGCCCCGAAGGATAAAACCATGCAGATCATCCACGAGGCAGAAGGCTACGACCGCGGCTTCTATACGGGCATCATGGGAATCTACGACCAGGGCGAACTCAATTCCGCCGTCATGATTCGATTCGTCGAAGAAGAAACTTCGCCTTCCAAGACAGAAAAAGGAAAGAATTCTGAAGCTAGCCGAAAATTGTATTTCAAGGCAGGTGGCGGTATCACCTCGAAGAGCGATTGCCGGAAGGAATACGAAGAAGTGATTCAGAAAATCTATCTTCCGATTCAAGAAAATCCATCTTCCGAATATTAGGAAATCGATTACACAAAAAATTATGAGAATTATGAAACAGCAATTTGTAGAAACAATAAAAATCAAGAACGGCAAGGCGCTGGCCCTGCCCTATCATCAGGCAAGAATGGAGAGAACCATCCGCAGGTTCTTCCCATCCATTGCATCAGAAGAAATAAATCTTTCATCCCTCATTTCTCCCAAAGAAGAAATGAACCTTTACAAGGCACGAGTAGTTTATGGCGCCCAGGGCGTGGAAGCCATCGAGTATGCCCCCTACAAGATGAAGGAGATTCATTCCCTCAAGGTGGTAGAGGATGATGAAATCGACTACACCTACAAGAGCACCGACCGAAGTGCGCTCAACGCCCTGGTAGCCCAGAAGGGCGATTGTGATGAAATCATCATCGTAAAAAACGGCCTCATTACCGATACCTCCTTCACCAACCTCGCCCTTTTTGATGGCACAAAATGGCTCACCCCCAAGCATCCCCTGCTCCTGGGAACCAAGCGTACACAGCTTCTGGAAACCGGCATCATCGAGGAAGCCGACCTCACATTAGAAGACCTCAAAAAAGCGAAAAAAGTGAGCCTCTTCAACGTCATGATAGATTTCGGAGAGCGAGAAGTAACCGAGATTCTCCTACCGGATTCAACAGATTAAACTCAGCATAAAAAAAGCCCCACAGATTCCACAGATTAACACAGATTTATACCCTATGCGGGCTTAGGGGAAGGTCACGCAGATTACGCAGATGACGCAGATTTCGTCTTTACTTTTTCATGTCCCACAGATTACACGGATTACACAGATTCATACTTGCTATAATCGAGTAGAGAATTCCACAAATATCCAAACAAAAAAATCTGCGAAATCCCCGACCGCATAGGTCAAAAATCTGCGTCATCTGCGAAATCTGCGTGCCTTTTTACCAAAGACCGAACAGGTCCAGAATCTGTGTAAATCTGTGAAATCTGTGGGACAAAGAAACCTACAGCTCAATCACTTCCAGATCATCCGGAACAAAGATTCTACCCTTGAAGTTTTCAGCAGCTTCACGGGTATAATTTTCCTTACGATTAGCCAGCGTCTTCTCCTCCGTATGATACAGGATGAGATTCTTCACGCCCAGTTCTGCAGCCAGTTTCCCGGCATCAAGCGCCGTGCTGTGACACTTCTCGTAAGGCTTGAAAGTATCCCGGTCGGCATAGAGGCAGAACGCCTCGCACATCATCCAGTCAGCCCCTTCAATATAGCGTCGGTTCTGCTCATTATAAGGCTCATCGCCCAAGCACGCCAAGACCAAAGGTTTAGCATGATTTTCTTCTGAAGCATTATCTTCAAGAGCATTATCTTCAGAAGCACCCGGCAACTCAGCACGGAATCCGAACTGCTTCTCCTTAGTAGATTGAATATCAAAGCATTCCAGCTTCATATCCCCCACCTCGAAGCTATCGCCATCTTCCAGCAGATGGAATACCACCCTTTCAGCCACCTTCGCCAGTTGCTTCTTGGCAAGAATCATATCGATGATGGTCTTGATTACCATCATCACCTTGTCGTTTCCATACACGTGGAGCAATCCCTCGTAACCCTTACATTGCGCCACCATTCGGATTACCCAGATTACGCCCAGCACATGGTCGGTATGCGCATGGGTAACGAAGAGATGATGAATATCAGAAATCTGAACATTCACCTTCTTCAGCTGCGAGAGGATTCCGTTTCCTCCACCCGCATCCACCAGCATCAGGGTGCTGGAAGTCTGGAGCACAAAACAGGTATTATAGATTTGGGAAACCGTAGCATTTCCCGTTCCGAGCATCGTAATTTTATTCATCTTTTCGCTATTTTCGTTATTCGTTATTATACTTATGATACTTTATATTCACGTCCGCAAAGCTACTCATTTTTTGATAAACCACCAAGAAAAAGCGGGGCATCTGCATAGTTCCGTGGATAAAAAAGTTTAATTTTTCAGATAATCCATCCACGATGTCGAAATTATTTGTACTTTTGCATCATGGAACAGAATAATACTTTAGAGAAATATAAATATTTTATCGACTTTATCCTTCCAGAGAACATGCTCGACTACTTTGAGCTAGTTCGTATGGAGGAAGGTCCAGTAGAAGAACTCCCCAAGACAAAGATGGATCGCCTCTATCATAGCGTCCTGCACATTTATCTTGATGAGTTGGATAATCGTTCCTCTAAAGACCAAGACCTTCGTCCTAATGGCTTCACGGAAGCTACAAAGGTGGAAGACTTCCCTATTAGGGACAGAAAGGTTCTACTCCACATTCGCCGCCGCCGTTGGTTAGATGGCGATGGCAAGAACGTATTGTTCAACATTTATCCTCTTTATGCCGAAGGTACCCGCTACTCCCCAGGATTAGCGGCTTTTTTAAAAGGAAATGATGGACTCGAATCCAGTTACCGCTCGCTCATTGGGGAAGACTTACTTCGTAAATGGCGACAATCTTGAGCGTTCCTACAAAAATGTCCTTAGTGGATTTAGCCAATGGAACCAGTTGGCTCATGCGGAAGATTGGGCCCTTTTGGAAGAGAACATGGGTACGCACTTAAGCATTGACGAGACTTCCATCGACCATGAGGTATATGTCTTCCTCACCAACAAGGACGGACATGGTAAGAAAAAGACACTTATCGCCTATGTTAAGGGGCTCAAAGTTTCGGAGATAGTAGAAATACTCATGCAGATACCTGAGAGCCTTCGTTTGGCTGTTATTGAGGTAACCATGGACCATTCTGATGTTATGCATGCCGTTGTCTCAAAAGTATTCCCAAACGCAAGAATTACCATTGATTGTTTTCACTCCGTCCAAATCGTTGGTGATGCCCCTGAGGAACTTCGTATGCAGTGTAAGCGTGAGGCTGTAAAGGAGGAAAAGAAGGAGAAGGCAGCTTTCAAGAAACGCCTGCTAAGGAATGCCAAGCAACGCAAGAGATACGCAGAGAAGCATCCCAAGAACTACAAGGGTAGGAAACGTGGGCGCAAGCCTATGCGTGCTAATGCCAAATATGTGCCTACTACATTGTCAAACGGAGACACACCTATAGATTTGCTTAGAAAATGCAGGAACATGTTGTTGCAGAGCGGAGATAAATGGACTGACAACCAAAAGAAGAGAGCTGACGTTCTCTTTGAGAAATATCCTAAAATCAAGGAAGCATACTGTTTGTTGTGCAGCTTCAGATCCATCTTTAAGAACAAGGCCTTGACTCCTGCTACAGCAAAGATTGAGTTACACAAATGGTATGACAAGGTCTCTGAATCTTCACTTAGAGAGGTAAAAGCTGCAAGAGACACTATCAAGCTAAAGGAAGATGAAGTCCTTAATTACTTTGTTGAGTTCTCTACCAATGCATCCGCTGAATCTTTTAACTCTAAGGTGAAGAACTTCAGAGCCCAACTTCATGGAGTTGTTGATGTAAAATTCTTTATGTATAGGCTATGCTGTATCTGGGGATAACTATATCCACGGAACTATGCAGGTACGCCGTATTATCGCCTAAATCCCAAGCAGCATCTCTCAATCCATCCTTGATCTGCTGGCGATAATCGTCCGCATCACAGAAGTCTGGCTTCTTGGCAATTGTAGAGAGACTGAGGTATCCGCTGTATTGTACCTCATTGATATTGTTGCCTTTTGATTTCTTTGTTGTGATGAGTACGACACCATTTGTGCCGCGAGATCCATAGATGGCAGCAGCAGAACCGTCCTTGAGCACATCAATGCTCTCAATATCCTCAGGTGCTACCGTGTTGAAATCTCCAGGTACTCCATCAATGAGAATCAGCGGATTGGTAGAAGCTCCCAGGATAGTGGTGTTTCCACGAAGTGATATTTCTGTACCGCCCACAGGGTTACCGCTAGGATTGGTAACTGACAGACCTGCTATCTTGCCTTGAATCAGCTGTCCTGCATCATTGATGGCACCTGCTGTGAAGTCTTCACTCTTGACACTACCTACAGAGCTGGTAATATCACCTTTCTTCTGGGTACCATATCCAATGACAACTACTTCATTGAGTATCTTTTTATCTTCTTCAAGCACGATAGAAAAATGATGCTGTTTGCCTACCGCAAATTCTTGCGTCTGATAGCCAATATAAGAGATTTGGAGGGTGTTGTCGTCTGTAACATCAAGAGTGAAGTTTCCGTCAAAGTCAGAAACAGTGCCTTCGCTCTGTCCTTTTACTCTTACTGTAGCACCAATGATCGGTTCGCCGGTTTCATCCTTGATGACACCGCGCACCTTTACCTTCTTGCCAGAAGTTTGGGCTTTCTGAAGAGGCTTGATGATAATGTAATTTCCCTCCAGCTCATAGGTACAGTTGGTTCCTTTGAGTAATTGGGTCAACATACCAAAAACATCATCACTTTTCTTGGATAATGTCACCGAACGGTTGGCATTTAACTGTGAGGAGTTGTAGGCAATCTTATACTTGGATGCCTTCTCAATCTTCTCAAAAGCTGACTTGAGCGTTACCTTGTTTGTGCTAAAGCTGACGTTCTGAGCCGAAATGGTCATTTGGCTTGCTAAAAGCAGGCTGAAGAATGACACTGAGATTCGTTTAAGATTCATACTCTATCTATTTTTAAGTTATTAATAGTTGTTGTTTCTGTCTTGAAGACAACCATTGTATGTGTTACACCTAATTATAAATTCGAAAAAAAGGCTTTTTTCTGAAAAAAATAATTGTGTGCGGAAACACAATGCTTTTTCATAAAAAAACACCTTCAAAAGCATAGATAATTTATGTATCTGAACTTTAGAAGGTGTTTATATAAGCGGATTATCTTATGAATACTTCGTTGTTTCTTATTTCATATTTTAATCCCGGTATCAAGTCTTTGATTATTGACATCGTACCATTCAGTGTTTCGCCACGATTGAAGTGGACTGTTATCTTTGTATCTTGATGCAGCTTTGACTGGAAGGTAAACTTGATACCAAAGTTTTTTCCGATAATCCTGGTTGCCTCTATCAATGTTACATCATTCAGATCTATTTTTTTGTTGTGCCAGCTTATGCCATCAAAGCCGTCTGGAACTTTACGGAGATTTACTTCCTTGGTCTTCACATTATATATTAACTGATCGTTGGGATTCAGATGGTATATTTTGTCTTCTTGTCCCAAGATGCAGAGTTCTATCTTACCCGTTTTAAGGGTGGCAGATACTTCATTGTCATCAGTATAAGAAGAAACCGCAAAGGAAGTTCCCAAGTCTGTTATCTTAAAATGAGAAGTTCTTACGCGGAAAGGCCGTGCATCGTTATGCTTGATGTCGAAGAATGCTTCCCCAGAAAGGAAAACTCTCCGTTCTTCTGTTTTATTGAAGGCAGAAGAATAGAGAAGTACTGAGCCTTGATAGAGTTTTACCTTGGTTCCATCTGCAAGTACCACATTTTTTGTTTCCTCATTGTTTGTTTGTTCTTGAAGAAGCGTTGCCGTCTGAGCTTCTTTGAGTTGCTGACTCTTCTGAACGTATAGTTTACCGAAAATAATGAGTATCAGCAGAGGAACAACGACAGCTGCTACTCTTGTAATATAGAGGATTCTATGGGTTTTCATCTCTGTCTTCTCCTTTGTGTCTTTAGTTTCAAAGATCCGCTTGTATGCGGTAGAGATTTCTTCTTCTTCCATGTAAGCAGAATCAGTCTGATTCCATAAATCTCGAAGTACTTCGTTAGTTTCACCGTCATCCCAGGTATTGGAAACTCTATCTAACACCCTTTCTTTCAACTTGTCTGACACGTTGTGCCTGATATAATACTTTATGATATCCTTTATTCTTGTAGCCATAGTAATATTCTTTTATTTTAAAGACATATATTGAATTGGTTACCCCCAAAGTTGGGTTAGTAAAAATACAAAATATAAGGCTTTTTTGATTTCTTTAAGAGCTAAGTTCAGATGATTTTCTACCGTTTTCTTTTGAATACCTAACTGTAGAGCTATTTCTTCATTCTTAAGATGTTGTTCTCTGCTCATGCGATAGATCATCTGACGTTGTTGGGGCATATTTTCTACCACCATATCAATGAGTAGTTGGGTATCCTTGGCTACCACGTCATCAAAGGGTGAAGACTCGTTGCTATATCGGTCTGGCAAGCTATCGATATCAATAGGCATTACATGTCTTGACGATATATAGTTGATGACTGTATATTTGGTAAGAATAAAAAGATATGAATCAAAATCTCTGACATCAGTAAATTTCTCCCGTTTGTTCCATATCTTCAAGAAGATGAGCTGGCAGACATCATCTGCGTCATCCTTGTTTTTCAGAAGCATAGCTACAAAACGATGTACCTTGGGATAAAACCTGCGGAACATCGTTTCGTATGCTTTTTTGTCTCCTTTTGACATTAATAATATCGTTTCTCTATCTATTTCCATTTTGCGATTAAGTATCATCTATACAATAATTGCTGCAAAAATAAGAAAAAAAGCGGAAACAGCAAAGTTTTAAGAGTATTTTTTATGGGTCGGAACGTTTTGTAGTGCGTTCCGACCCATATTCTTATTTCCTGATACAGGTATAGAATGAGTACGACTTAACCTTTTCTGGTTATCCAGGATCTTACAGCTGTACCTTTACAGCCTTTCCTTCATATTCCACGCTCTTGCTTGCCTGCATAGGCTGGTCGCCTGCGCCGCTATCAGCGCCCACCATCACGATGTGGAATCTGCGATGCTGGAGCATTCCCTTATAACTGCCCTTACGTGGCGCGATGTTCAGGGTTCTGTCTGCTTCATTCCATACAAACTGGATTTCCGAGAACTTACCCTTCTCATAGTTATAGTTGTCCCCCTCGTCCTCATAGAGTGTAAATTTACCATCAGCACCAGGATAGACACGAATTTCCAGCTCATCCCAAGGCTTCTCTGAACTATACTGCACTTCAGGACCGAATGGCAGGATGGTACCAGCCTTGATGAACACAGGCATGATGTCGATAGGACAAAGGCGCTGGATATCCTGACCACCCTCATACTGGGCATTGCTCCAGAAATCATACCATTTATTGCCCTTTGGCAAGTAAACATTCACAGGCGCAGCTGCCTTCCTTACATCAGGATAGATGGTATGGCCCTTCTTCTCCTTATCCTTCCAGGTGTATAAAGGATCGGTTACCGGCTTCACCAGGATGTTGCGGCCGAAGAGATACTCATCGTTCAGGCGGGAAGCCTTCTTATCTGCCGCATAATCCATTACCAGGGCACGCATCATGCTTCCGCTATTCTGTACACAGTCGCCAGCCGTACTGTAGATATAAGGCAAAAGGCGATAGCGCAGCTTGATGGCCTTGATCATGGCATCATAAGCCCAGTCGCCCTGTTTTCCGAACTCATACAGTTCGCTTACCATCGGCGAAGAACAGTGGTTGCGCATCAATGGCATGAAGGTTCCCCACTGCATCCAGCGGGTCTGCAGTTCCTGAATGGCAGGGTTCTTTGGATTCTGTTCAAACTCCCAGTAGAAGAAGCCTCCCAGGTCGGTGTTCCAAAATGGGATACCACAGAGGGAGAAGTTCAAGCCCGATGGAATCTGATTCTTCATCTCGTTCCAGGAAGCTACCACATCACCGCTCCAGCAGATGGTGCCATAATGCTGAATACCGAAACTGCCGCTTCGGGTCATCTGGAGCGAACGCTTTTCATTGCCCTTCATCGCTCTCTGGTGCTCGTAGATGCTCTTGTTGTGCAACAATGGGAAGGCGTTCTTCACGCCCAGCCATGAACCGTCGTAGGTCTGATAGTTCTCATCGCCCGGCTTCTCAAAATGGTCGGGCTCCGTAGAATCGGTCCACCAGGCATCGAAGCCCATCTGGTAGAGATGAGTAAGATACTTCCAGTAGAGATTGCGAGCCTTCGGATTGAAGACATCGTATGGCATCACACCACTGTTTCTTGGCCATGTTTCGAAAGGAAGGAGAGCATTCATCTTCTTCAGTTCACGATACTGCTCTGTCCAAGGACCGAAACTAGCCCAGATGGAAATCATCAGGTGGGCATCGTTCTTGTGAACATACTTCACCATCTCCTCCGGACTCTTCAGTCGAGGCTCTCCCTGTGCCTTCATCTGCTTCATATCTGTAGGAAGATACTTGGCAAAGGCAGGGTCGCCCACCTTATTTATATAGTATGGGTTCTGGAACTTCATCGCATTCCAGTTGGAGTCGCATCCCCAATACTGCCAGTCCTGCACGATGGCATCGGTAGGAATCTTCAGTTCGCGATACTTATCCAATACGCCAGCCAGTTCATCGCTGGTCTTATAGCGCTCGCGGCATTGCCAGAATCCCATCGCCCATTTCGGGAACATCGTAGCCTGTCCGGTGAGTTCACGGATGCTGGCGATGACTCCATCCTGTGTACCATCCTTGTACATGAAATAGTAGTCGGCGCTGGTTCCTACCTCACTGGTGAAGGAGGTACGGGAAGGCTGACTGTGGTCTTCCTTGGATGCTACGATATCATTGAAATAGGTTTTTCCCGCATTGTCCCAATAAAGACCGTAGCCTTTCTCGCTGGTGAAATAAGGGATGGCGATATAAGTATTATTGTTCCAGAGTACGATGTTCTGACGGCCACGCTGATTCATATAAACATCACGCAGCTGTCCCAAGCCATAGATGGCCTCGTCGTCGGCAAGACGGAAGTCCTGCTCAATGCGGTACTTGCCCTTGTTGGCTTCGTCCTTGCGGGCTTCCAGACGGGTCTTCGTATCGGTAAGTAGCAGCTTTCCATCTTTCGAAAGAAAGCGGATTTCGCCAGTCTGCTGGTTCAGTTCGACTGAAATGAAATTGGATTTAATATTTACAATATCTCCGTTTTCCTGTATCTGAACATCCTTCAGCTGCTGAGGCTTCAAGATGACAGAATAGCTTTTCTTCTGAACGGGAGCACCAAGTCCGGCATCAGATTTCAGGATGCGGACGATGGATGGAGAATAGAATTCGATGGTTACATTCTGCTGAGCTACCTGACGGGTGATAGACTTGGCAGCCGCACCTTTCTGTGTGCCTGCCACCTTTACGCTCTTGGCGCAGAGTTCACTTGGAACGCCAACGGCAGCGATGCCCAAAAGGGCAATGAGAGATAAATTCTTTAGCATA
>ERZ869979.280-NODE-280-length-15706-cov-10.871905_pt1 | contig 15706 bp, 15 predicted proteins | sample MGYA00521269_ERZ869979 | MGnify/ENA primary metagenome ERZ869979 (study PRJEB32232, sample SAMN07284974) | human gut metagenome | biome: human-associated habitat; material: feces | host: Homo sapiens | place: Tanzania | collected 2014-04-05 ... | reverse complement strand
TTGAATAAATTAACTTAATGTAAAGGCTTTCATTTTGTCTCATATCGTCCTACAATAGTATTAAAGGAGATTTAGGATATGATTACTTTTAGAGGTGGCGTCCATCCCTATGATGGAAAAGAGTATACAAAAGATAAACAAATAGAAAAATTAGAAGCCAGCCAGGAGGTTGTTTTTTTAATGAAACAACATATTGGTGCACCTAGTATTCCTGTAGTTAAAGTAAAAGATGAAGTGCATGTAGGTACACTTATTGCGAAGGCTAGCGGTTATGTATCCGCAAATATTATTTCTTCTGTTTCAGGAGTAGTGAAACGTATTGAAAAGAGACAGGATGCGTCAGGTAACTATCAAGATGCAGTTGTTGTAGAAAATGATGGAAACTATACATCAGATTACATAGAACATGAAAATAATATTGATGCTCTTACTTTTGAAGAAAAGATAGAAAAAGTGAAAGAAGCAGGTATTGTTGGTCTAGGTGGAGCAGGGTTCCCAACACATGTAAAGCTTAATGTAAAAGAACCAGAAAAAATAGAGTACGTTATTGTGAATGGTGCTGAATGTGAGCCTTATCTTACATCTGACTATCGTTTGATGCTTGAAAGATCTAAAGAACTCATTGAAGGATTGAACATCATGCTAACGCTTTATCCTCATGCTGTTGGTTATATCGGAATCGAAGATAATAAGAAAGAAGCGATTCATAGACTAGAAAAGTTATGTGAGCAAGAAGAAAGAATCACTGTCAAAGTATTAAAGACAAAATATCCACAAGGTGGAGAAAGAATGTTGATAGAAGCATTAACTGGAAGAAGACTTAATTCAAAGATGCTTCCTTTAGATGTCGGCTGTATTGTTGATAATGTAGCCACCGTTCTGGCAATTAGAGATGCGATTAAGTGTGATCGTCCTTTAATTTCTACAGTCATGACTTTAACAGGAGATGGAGTAAATGAACATTCTAATATAGAAGTGCCTGTAGGAACTGATTTCCAGTTTATTATTGATTCACGTGGTGGTTTTAAAGAGAATGTAGAGAAAATCATCAGTGGAGGTCCAATGATGGGTGTTTCACTTATTTCTCTTCATATTCCTGCCGTGAAGACAAGCAGTTCTATTCTTGCTTTTACTCATGATGAAGTGGCAGTAAATGCGCCTACAGCATGTATTAGATGTGGACGTTGTATAGATGCCTGTCCCAGTCATCTCATTCCTCAAAAGCTAAATCAAGCTTCTTTGAAGAATGATATCAATACATTCATACAGCTAAATGGTATGGAATGTATAGAATGTGGATGCTGCAGTTATGTATGTCCTGCAAAAAGAAATATGACACAGGCTATTAGAAAATGTAAATCAACTGTGGCATCTCTTAAAAGAAAGTAGGGGAATGTTATGAATAAACTATTACATACATCATCATCACCTCATGTACGTGATAAAACAGATACAACACGTATTATGATTGATGTCATTATCGCATTGATGCCTGCAACACTCTATGGTATTTATCAATTCAAGTTAAATGCAGCACTTATTGTCGTTGTATCAGTGCTTACTTGTGTATTGTCTGAATATTTATTTGAATATTTCATGAAAAAGCCTATCACTATTAAAGACTGTTCAGCCATTGTGACAGGTCTCATTCTTGCATTAAACCTTCCATCAACTGTTCCTTTATGGATACCAGTCTTAGGCGCTCTATTTGCGATTATTATTGTGAAACAGTTATATGGAGGAATAGGACAGAACTTTATGAATCCTGCCTTGGCAGCACGCTGTTTCTTACTTATTTCATTTACTGGACGAATGACAAATTTCGTCTTTGATGGTGTCACTACTGCAACTCCGCTCGCAATTCTTGAAACAAGATCTCATTATGATCTGTTCCGTTTATTTATCGGTACAACAGCAGGGACTATTGGTGAAACATCAACACTCATGATTTTAATAGGTGGCGCTTATATGTTAGTAAATAGAGTCATTAAACCAACTATACCAGTGGCTTATCTTCTTTCTTTCTCACTATTTACTCTTATTTTTTCACCATTCCATTTTGATTTCTATTATCTAGCCTGCCAGTTATGTGGTGGAGGCTTAATGCTTGGCTGTTTCTTTATGGCAACTGACTATGTGACAACACCTATTAATTTTGAAGGACAAATTGTCTTTGGCATTTTAATAGGCATACTCACTGGTTTATTTAGATTCTTTGGGACAACTACAGAAGGTGTCTCTTATGCAATTATTTTAGGTAATCTCGTTGTACCTCTTATTGAGAAATATACACTCCTCTATAAAACAAAGAAGGCGGTGATATCATGAATATAAAGAGAATTATCAAGGATACATGCATCTTATTTATTATTACTATTGTATCTGGCTGTCTCCTTGGTTTTGTTTATAATTCTACAAAAGATAAAATAGCCGCAAAACAAGAAGAAATAAAACTTCTTGCGTATAAAGAGGTTATGAGTGAAGCGGATGATTTCAAGGCAGATTACAGCAAACTTATTAAACAGAGTCCTAAATTTCTTACAAAAGATCATGGTAAAAATGGTATTGAAATCACCAATGCTTTAGGGGCTTATAAAGATAATAAACTACAAGGTTATGTGATTCAAGTCACTGATAAAGATGGTTTTGGTGGTGAAATAGAACTTATTATTGGAATTGATTTAAATAAGCAAATCAAAGGTGTAGAAATCTTATCTATTAATGAAACAGTAGGACTTGGAATGAATGCAAAGAATGAATCATTTAGATCACAATATTTGAATAAGAAGGTGGATTCATTTGTCGTGACTAAAACAGGTAAAGAGAAGGATAATGAAATTGATTCTCTTTCTAGTGCGACTATTACTTCTAAAGCTGTCACAAATGGTGTCAATGGAGCACTTGATTTCTATGATCTGTTGAAAGGGGATGGACAAAATGAATAAATATATCAAGCCAGTCTATAATGGCATCTTTAAAGAAAATCCTACATTTGTCCTAATGTTAGGTATGTGTCCAACTCTTGCAGTAACTACTTCTGCCATCAGTGGGATGGGTATGGGACTTACTACAATGGCTGTACTTATTATGAGCAACTTTGTCATTTCTGCATTACGTAAGATTATTCCTGAACGTGTCAGAATTCCTGCGTATATCGTTATCGTCGCAACACTAGTAACTGTTGTACAGCTCCTATTACAGGCCAATCTTCCATCTCTATATGATACATTAGGAATCTATATTCCTCTTATTGTCGTTAACTGTATTATTTTAGGACGTGCAGAAGCATTTGCATCTAAGAATAATCCTATTCTTTCTATATTAGATGGTGTAGGTATGGGTTTAGGTTTTACATTAGCTCTTACTTGTATTGGATTAGTAAGAGAATTATTAGGTGCTGGCACTGCTTTTGGTTATACAATCATGCCAAAAGCCTATGAACTTATTTCTATCTTTATTATGGCTCCAGGGGCATTCTTTGTCCTATCCATGTTAACCGCAATACAAAATAAATTAAAACTACCTAGTGCAACAAACATTGAACATTTTTCTGCATTAGAATGTGGTGGAGACTGCACACATTGTCATGGTATTACTTGTTTTGAAGAATATAAGAAGGAGGCGCAAAAATAATGAAAACATTACTTTTAACTTTAATTAGTGTCTCTTTAGTCAATAATGTTGTCTTATCTCAATTCTTAGGCTTATGTCCATTCTTGGGTGTTTCTAAGAAAATAGAAACAGCGGCAGGTATGGGTGGTGCTGTTATATTCGTTATCACGATTGCCTCAGCTGTTACTTCACTTCTTTATCGATTATTAGTGAAATTCCATGTAGAATATCTAGAAACAATTGCGTTTATTCTTATTATTGCAGCACTTGTCCAACTAGTAGAATTATTTTTAAAGAAGTATTCACAAGGGCTGTATCAGTCATTAGGTGTGTACTTACCACTGATCACAACAAACTGTGCCGTACTTGGTGTAGCTCTCACAAATGTACAGAATCATTATGATTTTATTACAAGTGTTGTAGCTGGTTTTGGTACAGCAGTCGGTTTTACTATTTCTATTATTATTCTTGCTGGAATTAGAGAAAGAATAGAAGACAATGATATTCCTCATAGCTTTAAAGGGTCTCCTATTGTTTTAATTACTGCAGGTTTGATGGCTATTGCTTTTATTGGCTTTTCAGGTTTGATTTAAAGGAGGAGAATGAGTATGAAGTCTATTATGATTGCGACTCTCCTTGTTGGTGTGATTGGGCTATTTATTGGAATAGTTCTTGGTATTGCGAGTGAGAAGTTTAAGGTTGTTGTAGATGAAAAAGAACAGAAAATCAGATCTGTTCTTCCAGGTAATAACTGTGGAGCCTGCGGTTATCCAGGATGTGATGGTTTAGCACATGCTGTTTCTTTAGGAGAAGCACCTACTAATCAATGTCCAGTAGGAGGCAATGAAGTAGGCGCAAAGATTGCTTCTATTTTAGGACAGGAAGCACAGGCAAGTACACGTTATACTGCCTTTGTGAAATGTAAAGGCACATGTGACAAAGTCACACCTGTATCTGATTATTCAGGTATCAAGGATTGTCTCAGTGCTGCATTAGTACCTGGTAAAGGTGGTAAGATGTGTGCTTCAGGCTGTATTGGCTTAGGAAGCTGTGTACAGGCTTGTCAGTTTGATGCAATTCATATCGTAGATGGTGTGGCTGTTGTAGATAAAGAAAAATGTCGTGGATGCCAGAAATGTATGGAAGCATGTCCTAATCATCTGATTGAAATGGTACCTTATGATTCTATGCATCATGTACAATGTAATTCTCATGATAAGGGACCAGTTGTCACTAAAAGCTGTCAATCAGGTTGTATTGGCTGTCGCTTATGTACTAAAGTATGTCCAAATGGAGCTATTACTGTCGATGATTTCTTAGCCCATATAGATTATTCTAAATGTACAAATTGCGGGGCATGTGTAGAGAAATGTCCTAGAAAAATCATTCAATAAAAAAATCCCTTTTGGGATTTTTTTAAGAGTGGTTGAAGTTTTTTGTATAAGTGATTTGATTATTTGTATCAATAAAGCATGCTTCTACATTGTCTAGTGACTCAATGAGAGATTTGCCTTTTTCGAGCCCTAAAGAGAAACATACAGTACTTAATGCATCACCCTGCATTGAAGTAGGGGACACAATAGTGACAGAAGCAAGTCCATTATCATAACTATAACCCGTATGAGGGTTTAATATATGATGATAAATATGATGATAGACTTTCATCTGTCTTTGATAAATACCACTTGTCACAACAGACTTGTCTTCTATCTTAGTACTTATAATGGACTCATCTGTTTTTTGAGGATTGGTGATTCCGATACGATATCCTTCTGTCATCTTATCTCCGACACATAGGATATTACCACCAAGATTAATCAAGGCATTATTGACCTTATGTTGAATTAAATAATCCTTAATTTTGTCTGCAATATAGCCTTTCGCGATGGCTCCTAAATCTATCATTGTATTAGGATTCTTATAGAGTATTTTATTATCTTCACAGATAATATTTTGATAGTTGACTGTTTTAAGACTTTCTTTTAAGAGAGTTTCATCAGGTAAAGCTGCTTGATCACTCTTGAAATCCCATAAAGAACTCACAGCACCAATTGTAATATCAAAAGCACCTTTCGATAACTCACTATAATAAAGTCCCTGTTTAATAACTAAAGCTAGGTCACTAGAAATAGTTTGATATTGGGTTTTATTCTTATTATGATTAATTTGATAGAGTTCACTATTTGTATTTGTAGAAGAGAAAAGTAATTCATACTTCTTACATAAATCAAAGCATTTATTTAGAATATTTTTTGAAGTAGAATCATATAAGGTAATAGAGACGATTGTATCTAAACAGAACTCTTTCTGAGTAATGGGTTCATTATTAGGCTTACAGCCACTAAGTAAACAAAAACATAGGATAAGTGAAAGTATTCTTTTCATAAGGCACCTCCTTATTCTATTATACAAGGAGTCAAGTGTGAAAAACAGAAAATATGATTTATATGTATTGGCTGTTTTATTCATCATAATTACAGCAGGTTTTCTTTTTCATCCACAGTCAAAAAGTAATTTAGTAAAAATCACTTTAAACAAAGAAGTATATGGCTATTATGATTTAAACAAAAACCAAACAATACATATTAATAAAGAGAATACATTAAAAATAGAAAATCATAAAATAAGAATGATTTCAGCAACTTGTCCAGATCATTTATGTATCAAGCAAGGGGCAATTAATAAGAAGGGACAGAGTATTATCTGTCTACCTCATAAACTCATTGTAGAGGTGGTATCAGGAGATGAAAACCAACAGGATGATCAAGCATACTAAAGTGAAAGAATTATGCTTTCTTGCAATATTCTGTACTATATCCATCATATTGAACTATATAGAAATGTTGTTTCCTATTTATTTAGGTATACCTGGCGCAAAACTTGGCTTAGCCAATATTGTGTCTCTCACAATTCTTTTATGCTTTGGATTTAAAGATGCAGTTGGTGTCGCATTACTTCGTATATTTATTATAGGAATTACATTCACAAATCCTTATATGATGCTTTATAGCTTAGCTGGAGGACTTCTTTCAATTACTATTATGGCATTAATGGCTAAAACCCATCTCTTTTCTAATATCGTTGTTTCTATAGTAGGAGGCATAACTCATAATATCGGACAGTTACTTATTGCGTTTATATTCTTTTCCACATCCGCATTTATCTACTATCTTCCATATCTGATGATACTCGGAATTGTATCAGGTACAGTGGTAGGAATAATTGCACAAATCATATATATTAAAATAAAAAGTGATGTCATTGGGTGAAATATGGAATGGAAATACTTCCATATTTTTATGTTTATGGTATTATTAGGCAGTGTGTTTAAAAGAAGGGTGAAATTATGAAAGAACGCGAACAATTTAAATCAAGAATAGGCTTCCTGCTTCTTTCTGCAGGTTGTGCTATTGGCATTGGAAATGTATGGAGATTTCCTTATGTTGTAGGACAAAATGGTGGAGGAATCTTTGTCTTCTTCTATTTGATTTTCTTACTTCTTATTGGTGTTCCAATCCTTAGTATGGAATTCTCAGTAGGACGTGCAAGTGCGAAGAGTCCAGTTAAAGCTTATCAGGCTTTAGAAAAGCCTGGACAGAAATGGCACTTACATGGTTATGTAGGATTATTAGGAAACTTTTGTTTAATGATCTACTATACAACAGTATCTGGATGGATGTTGAACTACTTCTATAAGTTCTTAACAGGTGGTTTTTCAGGAGTTAAAACATCACAAGTCGCATCAGTATTCCAGAATGTATTATCTAGCCCATCTCAGAATGTATTCTGGATGATACTTGTTGTCATTATTGGTATGTTAGTATGTTCAATGGGGTTACAGAACGGTGTAGAAAGAATCACAAAAGTCATGATGATTGGTTTACTTGGACTTATTGTAGTACTTGCAGTACATGGTTTAACACTTAATAATGCGATGGCAGGTGTTAAATTCTATTTATATCCAGACTTTAATAAGATCAAGCATATTGGCTTATTAAATGTCATCGTAGCGGCAATGAATCAATCTTTCTTCACTTTAAGTATTGGTATTGGTTCAATGGCTATATTTGGCAGTTATTTAAAGAAAGATAAAACTCTTTTAGGAGAAGCAATGAATGTTGCGGTATTAGATACATTTGTGGCTATTGTGGCAGGTTTAATCATCTTCCCAGCATGTTTCTCATTTGGAGTCAATCCTGATAGTGGTCCTAGTCTTATCTTTATTACTTTACCTAATGTCTTCTTATCAATGACAGGTGGTCGCATCTGGGGTGCTCTATTCTTCCTATTTATGGCTTTCGCATCATTATCTACAGTCATTGCAGTATTTGAAAATATCATTGCCTGTACAATGGAACTATGGAATATTTCAAGAAAGAAATCAGTTATTATTAACTTAATTTTTATTACTGTGTGCTCATTACCTTGTGCTTTAGGATTTAATGTCTTAAGTTTCTTACAGCCAATAGGTAGTGGTTCTACAATATTAGACTTAGAAGACTTTATTGTAAGTAATCTTCTTTTACCACTTGGGTCTCTTGTTTATTTATTATTCTGTACATCTCGCCTTGGATGGGGATTCAAGAATTATCAAACAGAAGCCAACATGGGTGATGGACCTAAGGTTCAGAAATGGATGCAGGGTTATCTTACAATTATATTGCCTATTGCGGTTATTTTCGTATTTATCAGTAGTTTAATCTAAACAGTGGAATTTCCACTGTTTTTTTGTGATATATCCTCATATTTAGAGAATATATTATATAGAGGAGGATCACGAAATGAAAAGAAGTCGCATAGAACATGTAAAAAAATATAATATACTCTCTCTTGTAGAAGATTTAGGCTTTACTCTAGTCTATGAGAGTTCTAATTACTATCATCTTAAGGAACATGATTCATTAAAAATCAGGGTAAACATTAATAGATTCTATTGGTACTCAAAAGGATTTGGTGGAGATACAATCACATTATGTCAGACATTAGGTTTAGAAAAGAATCTAGAATTTCATTCTTTTATTTATACTATTCTTTATCTAGAAATGAGAATGTATAAAAATCCACATCATGAATTTAAAAAGATAGAGAAACAAAAAAGAAAGCTCTATTTACCACGTAAAGATATCAATAATAAGAAGATCTATTACTATTTATATGAAAGAGGCATTCATTTAGATATTATCGATTATTTTATTGATCATGGTTATCTCTATCAGGAAGCAGTCCAGCATAATTTGATCTTTGTATCATATAAAGATAATAAACCTGTATTTGTCAGTAAAAGAGGAAGTGTGAAGAATAATCGCTATATGCGAGAGCAGTCAGGTAATGATTATGATCATTGTTTTTATATATCTCATAATGCATCACAGCTTATTGTGACTGAATCTATTATTGATATGATGTCTATAATGACTTTGACTTATAACTTTAAGAATTATGATTATCTTTCACTTAATTCTGTTTCTCATTATCGTGCACTCTTCTACCATTTAGATCATCAATCAATAGAAAGAGTCCTATTAAGATTAGACAATGATCAAGCAGGAAGACAAACAGTTCACAAAATTACCCAATTATTAAATAAGAACTATCCTCATATCAAAATAGATGTAGCCTATCCTTACAGGCATAAAGATTGGAATGATTACCTTGTTTATGGCATTAAGCACAAGGAAAATGATATAATAATATTCTAGAGAGGATGAGACATATGAAACTTATATTGAAACAAAGATTCTTTAGCCTTATGGATAGCTATGATATTTATGATGAATATGATCAGGTTGTTTATACAGTAAGCAGTCGTCTTTCATGGGGTCATAAATTAGATGTATATGACGCTTCAGGTAACCATCTAGCCACCATTAAAGAAGAAATACTTACATTCATGCCACGTTTTAGCATCTACATAGATGATCATTATATTGGTTCATTCCAAAAGAAAATCAGTTTCTTATTTCCTAAATATGTATTAGAATTCAATGACTGGTCTATTGATGGAGATTTTATGAATTGGAATTACACTATAAGTGATTCTCATCATGAGATTGCGACTATCTCTAAAGAATTTTTCCATTTTACAGATGTTTATGTCATTGATATTCATGATAGCCAGGATGCACTTTATGCATTGCTTGTTGTACTGGCAATAGATGCTGAGAAGTGTTCAGCTTCTAATAACTAAAAAAGAAGCCGAGGCTTCTTTTCTTATGCATCAGAACGAGCAAATTTATTCTTCATAGTAAAGCTTAATTCATCTAAGACAAGATGTAATGTCTTTGAAGTTTCCTTCTTCAACATATCAGCTGCCTTTTGATTGGCTTCATGTCTTAATTCTGTTTTTCTTGCTTCATCTGTTTCTTTCTCAATTAATTCATCATATGTATGAATAATATGATGAGAGTGAGATTGTACTACTCTTTGATAACGTTCAATATGGATAGCTGACTGTTTATCACATGCATCAGCCATAGCACCTATTAATCTATTTGCCCAATAGAAGTTATCAGTAGATACTTCAGCTGTTGTGTTGCTGTAATATTCAGGTACCGTATCAATATGAATATATAATGGAACAAGTGTATTAAATACATTTGAACCAAATGTAAACCATTCAATAGGTTCCTGTCCCTGTCTTACCTGTAATACAGATAAGAAGTCATTTCTATTAATTCCTACAGGTCGTAATGCCCCTTTGTTAGATAAATCTCCACGAGTAATATATGGATCATAAGGAGTATTTTGGAAATGTGTAGATAAAGCATATTTTACATCTTCAACAGTAATCTTTCTTTCAGGTACCATAGCCCAAGGAATATCATCAGAAAATGGTGTAAAGTCCGCATTTTCTCCATCCCATTTATATGTACGTGGATTTAAATAACGTCTAATAAACCAATCACGTGGTGTGTTATAAACATGATCTGAATCATCATGTGAACCAAATGCATAACGTGCATTAAATGAATCATCTAAATTTAAACATAAGTGGTTCTTTTCAATAAATTCCTTTAAATCATCACTACATAAATGATTTTCTTTTGTAGTAAATGCGTCCTTTAAATCAAATGTATCAATACCTAACTGATTAGGCATCACAACATAAGCATCATCAGGGACTCTTCTTGCTATCCAATGATGACCGCCAATAGTTTCTAACCACCAGATTTCATTGTGGTCAGAGAAGGCAATTCCGTTCATTTCATATGTTCCATACTTTTCTAATAATGAACCAAGTCTTAATACACCTTCTCTTGCACTATGAATATAAGGTAATACAAGATAAACAATATCTTCTTCACCAATACCACCTGGTGTATTTGTTTCTTCATCATATTCTACAAGTGGATCAGCCCCTAATACACGAGGATTAGAAGTAATTGTTTCTGTCGCTGTCATTGCAACTTCTGCTTCATTAATTCCACTTGCTGCCCAGATACCTTCACCTTTTAAGGCATTTGGCATCGCAGTATATCTCATTGGATTATCAGGTAACTGAATCTTTAAATGAGATAATACTGTTTCATATTCTCTTTTTTGTTGTTCTGGATGAATCACTGCAAGTTTCTTTGGTGTAAATCTTGTAGACTGTGAATCATCATTTCTTGCGATTAAGGTAGAACCATCATAAGATGCATTCTTACCAACTAGTAATGTTGTACATGGCATACATTTATTCCTCCTTGTAGAGCCTATTATAGACCTTTATAGAAAATAATTCAGCACATATGTGCAACCAAATGGAGGGAATCATCGTATTAATAGTGAAGGGAGGGAAATATCATGAGAATAGAAGAAGTGATTGATGCATACGGGGATATGGTGACACGTATCTGTATTGTGAATCTCAGAAATAGTGATGATGCGAAAGACTGCTTTCAAGAAGTTTTTATTAAGCTCTATAAGCATGGCATGATAGAAAATCCCGATCATCTTAAACATTGGTTGATTCGTGTCACAGTGAATACATGTAAAGACTATCGTCGTGTTTTCTATAAGAAGACAATCAACATAGAAGACGTGCTTATTCAAGATAAGAAGAAGGATTATGTATTGCTTCCTGTGATATTGGATATGCCAACGCGTTATAAAAATGTACTTTATCTATATTATTATGAAGGCTATAAAACAGATGAGATTGCGGAAATATTAAAGATGAATTCCAATACAGTGAAATCAAGACTCAAAAGAGGAAGGGAGATATTAAAGAAGAAAGTAGGTGAGGATGATGAATAAGTGGAAGGAATTAGATGATATTCATACGCCAGAAGATTGGAAGAAGATTACATATACACAAAAGAAAAAACATTATTCATTTCCTGTTATCTTAACAGCTGTGATTGTATGTATTTCTTTAATAACTGTATCTGCATTTCATTCTGACATGTCAGAGTGGCTGACAAATCACTTTTCTAAAGAGGATATACATCCTGTTGAGAATGTCACTTTTAAGGATATTAGATGGTACGAGGTGCCTTTTGGATATACATATACTAAAGATGATAAAATAAAAAATATCTATCTTATGCAGCATAATAAAATCAAACTACAAAAACCATGTACATATAAGGGTGTCTATAAGAAGCCATTCTCTTTTAAATATGTACGTTATCATCATGATATTTTTATGTATGATTTTTCGGGTTATGTAGAGTATGGTGTCAATCGTATATTCAATAATACTGTCTATTTATGTACAAAAAACTATGACATTATAGCTTTAAATATAAAGACAGGAGACATTGAAGCAATAACCACTGATCATCGCTCTGTAAATCCATACCTATCACCTCATGGACGTTATCTACTTATTAATAAGCAGGATGAGTATTGGACAATCTATGATACAGTCAATAAGACAGAAAAGATTGTGCCTGATATATGTGGGTATGCTTTATCAAATGAACATTCATTTTATGGTGATGATTATATTATTACTTATGGTGATGATTATACGATTGTGATTGATTGTGCAACGCAGAAGGTGGTTGAAAAATGGAATGGTATTACTGAGTTTGCGTCTGCATTTGAATTAGTGGATAATAAAATCATCAATCATGTTACTAAAAAAAGCTGCGAGATAAAGGAAGAAGATTATCGTATAAAAATTGCAAGTTCTACAAGTCAATATCTTCTCATCACAAATGAGGATTCTTTCTATGATAAGCATGTCAATTATTATCTATATGATATTCAAAAGAATACTTATGTTCCTTTATCTTTACCATTTAAAAATGGTGTAGACATTTCATTATATGAATATGAAGGGGAAAATAAATTGATCATCTATGATGATACACAAAGCTATTTAGTCAATCTTCAATCATTGTTCTAATAGAAAAGCGAGGGAGTTCAATACTCCCTCGCTTGTTATTTATTTAAAATCTTTTTTACTACATTCGCAGGTGCAAATTCATAATCAAGGAATTCCATTTCAAAGACACCCTGACCCTGAGTCATAGAACGAAGATCCACTGCATAGTTCATCACTTCACTCATAGGAGCTTCCGCAATAATCTTAATTAATCCATCTTCAAATACATCAGACCCAATCACTCTTGCACGTAATGTATTCAAATGACTCATAATATCACCTGTAAACTCATCATCAATAATAACCTTCATCTTCATATATGGTTCAAGTAATGCAGGTTCAGCCTTAGGCATAGCTTCCTTGAAACACATTGAAGTGGCAGTCTTAAAGGCCATTTCTGAAGAGTCAACAGAATGATAAGCCCCATCAATAAGAATTGCTTCAATACCTAGTACTGGATAACCACCTAAGCATCCTGCTTTCACACTTTCAATAAGCCCTTTTTCAACTGCAGGGAAATAAGTACGAGGTACAGCACCACCAAATACTTCTTCCTTGAAGATATAAGGCTTATCATAATCACGAGAAGGTCTGAAAGTAATCTCTACTTCACCAAACTGTCCATGACCACCAGACTGTTTCTTATATCTTGTTCTTTGAGTCACTTCTTTCTTGATTGTTTCACGATAAGGAATCTTGACATCTTCATACTTTGCTTCTACTTTAAATCTTGCTTTTAACTTATTAAGAACAGTATCTAAATGAATATCACCAATACCAGATAAACATTGTTGCTTTGTTTCTTCATTATATTCATAAACTAAAGTAGGATCTTCTTCGAGTAATCTATTGATCGCATTCGCAATCTTTTCTTCATTACTCTTACCAAGAGGTACAATCGCTTTCTTATAATAAGGTTTAGAATATTCTGTATCTGGAATAAGAATAGGAGAACTTGCTTCACATAATGTATCATTTGTATGACATGTACTAGAACGAGTAAAAGCGCCAATTTCTCCTGCATGAAGCTTATCTACTTCCACAAGATTCTTACCCATAGGCTGATAAATCTTTACAATCTTTTCATCTTCTTTTTCTTTTGGATTATAAAGAGTCATACCTGCATATAAAGTACCACTTGTTACTTTAAAATAAGAAGTCTTACCTACAAATGGGTCAGTAATTGTCTTAAAGACAAATAAACTTGTAGGTTGATCTTCATTACATTCTAAGATTTTTTCATCATCTTTCTTTAAATCCTTTACAATCAAAGCATTCTTTGGATGATTGGCTGAATCAAAGAAAGCACACATAGAATTCAAGATAATACTAATACCAATACGATCAGTACCACAAAGTACAGGAATCAAACTACCATCAGTTACACCCTGTCTTAATGCATTAGAAATCTCTTCTTTTGTGAAAGGTTCTTCTTCTAAATATTTTTCAAGTAATTCATCGCTTGTATTTGCCACGGCTTCATCAATCATTGCCTTGATTGGTAATACTTCATCCATCATATTTTCAGGAATAGGGGCCTCATGAGTCTGACCGTCTTTAAATAAACGTCCTTCCATCTTTGCGACATTGACATAACCGATCATCTTATTATTATCCATGATTGGTACCTGTATTGGGGCAATACCCTTACCATAAGTATCCTTTAACTGTTGAAGTTTTGTAGGATAATCACTATTTGGATTATCTAATCCATTAATATAGATGATCTTACCTTTATCTCTTGCCTTGTACATTGCCTGCTTTGTACCTGCTGAAATACCAGCATAACTTGGACAAATAATTAAAGCAGATTCACAAACAGATAAAGCTGCTTCTGTTTCACCTACGAAGTCAAAAGTACCAGGAACATCTATTAAATTAATCTTACAGTTATCCCATTCAATCGGAATGATTGATAAATTAATAGAAGACTGACGTGCAATCTCCTCAGCACTATAGTCACTAATGGTATTACCACTTTGGATATTACCAATCTGACCAATAGCACCAGCGCGGTAAGCCATTGTTTCTACTATACTTGTCTTACCACATCCAGAATGTCCTAAAACAGCTACATTTCCAATTTCGTGCGCATGATAATCTCTCATAAACATCTACCACCTTTCTAATGCACTTCTATGTAATGTAAATCTATAAAAATATTTTATCATACATCATTTTAATAATGGAAAATAATGACTGTTTTAAAAAAAGTTTTTCTAAAATAAGGAGTGAACATATATAATAGATGTGAAAGTACATTGGTAAATAGATAATGACTGTATACATATTTACAATCTGACGATATGTGAAAAAGAGTTCTTTGTAACAATCGTGCTTGTGATAGCGCATCCATGGACTTCTTTTTTTGATTGTGTAAAATAGTACCTGTACAAGAGTTACGCCGACTCTTGAAAGGGAGGTAATTAAATGGACGCTTTTGCTGATAAGCTAGGACGTATCGGTGCCTGGTGTGGTCAGAATAAGTACTTGAATGCGATCAAGAATGCATTCCAGAACTTTATGCCTGCTACTATCTCAGGTGCCGTTGGTGTTCTTTGGACAAACGTTTTAGTCAATGATTCAACAGGTTTAGGTGCTTTATGGTCTCCAATTATGGCTCTTAAAGTTCTTAACCCAATCTTTGCTGCTATGCAGTATGCTACAATCTCATGTATTACTATTGGTATTACTATGCTACTTGCTTCTGAAATTGCTGAAGCAAACGGTGAAACTGGTGCTTACCCAGCTGTTTTAGGCTTCATCTTATGGATGATG
>ERZ869979.278-NODE-278-length-15735-cov-11.672883_pt1 | contig 15735 bp, 14 predicted proteins | sample MGYA00521269_ERZ869979 | MGnify/ENA primary metagenome ERZ869979 (study PRJEB32232, sample SAMN07284974) | human gut metagenome | biome: human-associated habitat; material: feces | host: Homo sapiens | place: Tanzania | collected 2014-04-05 ... | reverse complement strand
ATTTCTTTGATATCTGTTTCTAAGAAACGATTTAATACTGCATTACCGAAAGAACCAGTTCCTCCTGTAATCATTAATACTTTACCTTCAAATTTACTCATAGCTATTTTATCTCCTTTATTAATTATTTAAAATACACTTAATATTTCCTTTTATTTTATCTATAAATGTGTTTTTAATATATTTCTTTGAATATTTATTAAAATCGTTATCAAAAATATTTTCCATATACTTATTTCTTTTATCTGGCATCGTCACAGATTTATATGAAGATGGATTATATTTCGATGCCTCATCAATATTAACTTCTTTATATACAATATTCTTTTTAATTCTGTTAAATAATTCTTTACCTTTTTCACTGTTTATAAACACAAGTGATGTGCCCTCGTTATCATATAATTCAGGACAAATGTTATTTATTCCCCAGAAATCAGCCAATGTTATATCACTATTTCTATGTAATGATTTACTATGACAGTCGTAACATGACGGTCTTAAACAGAGATCTTTTAAGAATACTTTCATGTACTCATTTTGACTTGACAATTGTGTGAATTTAACTTTCTGATCAATAGTAAAACTATATGAATCCCAGCCTGTTGATTTATCTCTAAATAAAATCCTTGCATCTTTTTCTATATTGAACTGTTCCAAATATTTCTTCCATACTTTAGGTGACGGAACACCATGACAGACGATATCTTGTAGAATAAGATTTTCATATTTCTTATTCAAATAAGCTAATAATCCATCTATCTGACATGGAGTACCACTGAAATAAACTAATCTTCCCTGATTTAAATATTCTCGTACCCTTGAATATGTATCTCTAATTCTACTTTGTACATATTTAGATCCTCTTAGCTTACTTAAATCATTTACATTATTTATCTCAATATGTTCCACCATATTTTCATCATTGAATGAAGCTCCATACACGATACCACCGTGTTCAATAACTAATGTAGCTAGTAACGTAAATACTCCTCCAGAAGAGCTTTCTTTTCTTATAGACTCATCTTTGTTATAGCATGCATATGCTACTGGCTGATTATCTACCTTCATATCATTTAGTATTGGACATCTCTTCTCACATAACCCACAATCAATGCATTGATTCTTATCGACCTCAGGATACCAGAATCCTTCCTGATCTTCTATCATTGTTATACAATGCTTTGGGCATACGTTATAACAGGAATGACATCCTGAGCATTTTGATTTATCTTCTATTTTTATCATAACTATCCCCTTCTCAAAATCTTGTTTAATGGACCCTTTATTAGATTCTTTTCATATGTGTTCATTGCAAAAGCAAATAAGCCTATCAGATAGACACATACATAGAAGAATCCTACTAACAAGAAATGACTGATTGAATTAACTGCTACGATTTTTGAAAGTCCTAGAGATAATAAGACAGAAACGACTACACAAGGCATAAGCATAAATATCTGTTTCCAAAAGTGAAACATATCTAATTTTATTTTAGCCTGATAATACCAGTTCATCAGGACAATGTTTCCCAATATCATTGTTAAGCATGTTCCTAATGCAGCACCTATTTCACCCATCATCTGAACTAGAGGAATACTGATAAATACATTCCCTATTGCAATCAAGAAATAGATAATAGATCTGAATTTGTGCATGTTCTTTGCTCTTTGTATTTCAATACCAAGATTTTGAATTAATGGTACTGTTACTGGAATAATTAGCAATAGCGCTACATAATAAGCATTGTTATAATCTGTTCCAGCCCATAAATTGATAAAAAACTTTCCTACAACAATAAAACCACCTATTACCATTGCTAGAATCATAAATTGAATTCTACCTACTCTTGTAAACAATTCTGTTAGTTCTTTATTATTGTTTTCATCCATTGCCACTATCTTATTAACTCTAGGAATAAATACTGATGATATAGAGGAAGACAGATTTAAATACATTGTATTAATTTGCCCACCAACAGCATATATCGCAACTGCAGTTGTACCACCGAATACTCCTAAGATAAATTTATCAACGCTCCAGTTAATCTGATCTACAATCATATTGATAAAGATATAAAAACTAAATACACCTATTTCTTTTAATAAAGAAAAGTTCATATTGGTAAATATGAATCTCATTCTTAACTTTTTGACACAGTACCAATAATTAATAATAAATTTTGACACTGTAAGTATAGTTGTAACAACTACTAAACTTATTGATTTATAGCCCATTAATAACAATGGTAATGTAAGAAATGGATTTAATACTGTCTGTAGTAATGAAATTACACGCTGAAAGAAATAACATTCATGTGCTGTAACATATGAATCAAATACACTTGATGGAAATGAAATGGCTAAATTAATAACCATCAAAATCATCAAGATTCTTGCCGTACTTATTTCACTTGCAGTTAAGCTTTTTGAAAACAAATTATTGACATTACCTACTAATATTCCACCTGCGAATAACGCGATCATCGCAATAATAGTAAACACAATCATGAACATTCCATTTAATTTGGCTATTCCTTTTTGATCATCTTTTACTTTATATCTAGAATAAAATCTTACATAGGCACTACCAAATCCAAAACTTAATAAGCCTAAATAACTTACTACTGAATACACTAACTGATAAAGGCCATATTCACTTTGCCCCAGTAGTCTTAACATTACGGGAGTATAAACAATAGCTATAATATTTTGAGCTATCATACTTACATACGATAATGCTACTCCTACTTTTAATTGATTAGTTTTCATTTATTAACCTTTCATCACTATTCTATTTCTTGAATACATTCATTCAAAAAATCCAGTGATTTGTTTCTAAAATCATCTATTTTTTTATTAACATTTTCCCAATTGATTCTCTTTCCATATATCATATCAACCTTATTATTATCAAATTCAGTTAATATTCTATCCTCTAAATTGACCATTTTTAATAGAGTAATTATCCTGTCGTTCATTCCAGAGCCTTTTATTAGAACAGGAATAAAATCAGTATTAAACAACAAACAAAATACAACACCATGAAATGAATTAGTTACAACAAATTTAGAATCATGAATATACTGTAACCATTCATAAATTCCAAAATCAAATTTATAATTCTTCGTACAATCACTATATTTGTTTTTTAAATAGTTATAAATATCGATTGCATTTTGCTGATTACCATTAATAATATATGGGAAAATATTGCAATTTTTTTTGTTATTTTTTATTAATTTTTCATATTCATTTACTTTTAAAAGCAATGTTGGATCACATACTAATTCACTATTTAAACCAAATTCACTTATAATATCTATACCAGTATTTTCTCTAACGCTTATTCTATCAAATGAACTTAAAGAACTTTTAACAACACTATTATACTCAGGAGTTGTTGATTCACATCCAAAGCTAGCAGCATAAGAAAATTTTTTTACTTTATTTGGTAAAAAGTCTAAAAAATAACTTTTTGTTATTTTTCCTTCTCCATGCAATGTAAACCATTCATTCCATATTTGATCACTCCCAACAATAACTCCTTTATATTCATTCTTTATCTTTTTCAATTGATCATAAGACCAGTATTTATTTTTTGATAATATTAGTTCTCTTTTTCTGAATTTATTAATATTAAATTCTTTTTTTAGGCTACTGATATTACCATGCTTAAGATTCGATAATCTATTGCTAATTAATATTTTCCTTGGTCTATAATCAATTATTTCCGTATTAACTCCCATTTTAACTAAGACTTTTTGTAACGCAAATGATTGTAAAACCGCTCCATAATTTGCTACCCAATGAAACGTAATTGTTCCTATTTTCATTTTAATTATTCCAACCTTCTAATTCTTCTCTTACAAGTTTAACTTCTAATAATTTATTCTTTACTGCTTCTACATCCATTAACTCTGTATTATTTGAATTAAATTGAGTAAGTTTAGCTGTTTCCATACCTTCAGAGAAATACTTATCATAATTTAAATCTCTCTTGTCTGCTGGTACTCTATAGAAGTTACCCATATCTATAGCATGCACACATTCTTCATCTGTAAGTAATGTTTCATACATCTTTTCACCATGTCTAATACCAATGACCTTGATATCATTTTCAGCATGGAACAATTGTTGTACTGCTTTAGCAAGTACTTCAATAGTACATGCTGGTGCTTTTTGTACAAAGATATCTCCACTTTCTCCATGTTCAAAAGCAAATAATACTAAATCAACTGCTTCTTCTAAAGTCATAACAAATCTTGTCATACTTGGTTCAGTTACAGTTAAATCATTTCCTTCTTTTATTTGATTAATAAAAAGAGGTACTACTGAACCTCTTGAAGCTAATACATTTCCATATCTTGTACACATGATACTTGTTTTTTCAGGATTTACTGTTCTACTTTTAGCGACAATAACTTTTTCCATCATTGCTTTACTTGTACCCATAGCATTTACTGGATAAGCTGCCTTATCTGTTGACAAACAAACCACTCTTTTTACACCACATTCAATTGCAGCAGTTAAAACATTTTCTGTACCTAAAACATTTGTTTTAACTGCTTCTATTGGAAAGAATTCACAGCTTGGTACTTGTTTTAAAGCTGCTGCATGGAAGATATAATCTACACCATGCATTGCATTTTTAATACTGTTGATATCTCTTACATCTCCAATATAAAATTTAAGTTTAGAAAAAGTATCAGGATATTTTGCCTGATACTCATGTCTCATGTTATCTTGTTTTAATTCATCTCTACTAAATACTCTTATTTCTTTGATATCTGTTTCTAAGAAACGATTTAATACTGCATTACCGAAAGAACCAGTTCCTCCTGTAATCATTAAGACTTTATCTTTAAATTGACTCATTATTCTTCTCCTTTATAATATTTTTATATAAATTTAAATATTCCAAATATTTTTTATTTTTATCAAATCTTTTTGCTGACTCAATGCATTTTGAATCATCTTTCTTTTTACTACTTAATAATTGTATTTTACTAATTAATTCTTCAACCGTATTACTAAAAACAATTTCTCCACTATCATGGTTAATACATTCAGGTGAACCACCAGTATTAAATGTTATGACTGGCGTTCCACAAGCATTTGATTCTATGTTCACTAATCCCAAAACCTCTTCTCTTGTTGGATTCACAAAAACATTGGCAGTAGAATATATTTCAGCTAATTCTTGTTGATTATTAATTGTATGAATAGAAATAATAGAACTAGGTAAAATTTTATCAACTTTATCATTTGTTCCTATTAATACGATTTTATACTTATCTTTGTCTAAGCTATTAGCTAAATCAATAAAAATATCTAAGCCCTTTCTTATTCCCCATGAAAATGACACTCCTAATATAATGAACTTTTCTTCCAAACAATATTTCTTTCTAAAATCAGAAATTGATTTTTTAAATACATTCAAATTTATACCATTGTAAATAACACTTACTTCATATTGGTTTAAAAAAGATTCTTTTACTAAATTTGCCAACCACTTAGATGGGGTAATTATTTTCAAATCATTAATACCAGTAAACCATTTTTTCTTTTTTTTCCACATAAAAGAACTTAAATCAATACTTGATTGTGGGTATTCTTTATAACTAGGACACGAATAGCATCCTCGTTTCCACTTATTACATTTTTTCAATGTAAAATAAGGACAATGCCCAGTAAACGCCCAACAATCATGTAAAGTCCATACAACTTTTACATTACTTTTTTTCAAATATTTAAATAATATTGGTAAATTAATATAGCAATTATGTAAGTTATGTAACTGGATGATATCCGGCTTCAACTTTCTTATTTTTTTAATAAATATAATGGTATCAATTATAGAAAAACATCCATTTAATCCAGTTACTTTTGCTAAAAGCAAATGCAAATTACGTGAATATCTATTTCCTATTAAAATAGAATTGCTAATTTCTTTTGTTAGGTTATCTCTGCTTTTGGGATAACATACATAATTTTCAATATTATTGTCTGTTAACTTTTTTGAAATATCTAACATAATATTTCCTGTACTACCAATAATTCCAGAATTAATTTGAACTACTCTCACAATTTCACTCCTTACTTGTATAAATTTTCTATTTCATTAATAAAAGCTTCCGGTGTATTTTTATAAAAAAAGCTTTCATCTACGTTTATTTTTTTGAAATTAAACATTTCTTTCACAAATTCATCTAATTGATTTTGAATTGATACAAAATCATTATTTTTTTCATCTAATAAAAGGCAAGGATGATATTTTTCTAAATAAAATACACTTGGTTCATTTTCAATTGGATATGTTGAAATAACAGGCTTTTTCATAGATATATATTCAAAAATTTTCGATGGAACCATATTTTCTAAGTTATTACCTATATTTAATAAAATTGTTGCTTCTTTCTCATATTGCAATGCAATTGACCTATCACATTTTCCTATAATATGTATATTATTATTCTCCTTGGCCTTTAAATTTAAATAATTACAATTTTTTTCACCAATAAAATATAACTGATATCTTTCATCTAAACAATCTGCTAAATCTAATATAAATCGAGGATTTCTTATTCCAACTGGAAGAGATCCTACATAAACAATATTTATTTTGTTTACATCCATGTACTCTTTCTTACAATTAATCTTATTAATTAATTCCAAATCTAATAATGGTATATCTAAATAGACAAATTTTGAATAATATTTTTTGAATTTACTATATTTTTCATGATGTTTTCTACTTGATGACATGACTATAATTTTATCAGCATTTTGAAAAAGTCTATTTTCCCACTTTAATCCTCGCCTTATAACCCAATCAGATGAACATACTCTTGGTCCATGTCCACCAGATAATGAATCTAAAAAATAAGGAACATACATAATGTTTGGATTTTCCTTTTTTATTTTATTGGCTGCTATCAATGTATCAATTTGTGTATAAATTGGAATAACACAATCAATCTCATATTCTTTACAAACTTGTTTTGCTAACTTATATATTCTATCACTATACATAGGAGATATTAACGGCCATGTAGGTAAACTTATTAACATTTTAATTTTATTCATTATATAATATATCATTTCTAATATTTTATATTTAAATGAATTCATTTTTTCATGTTTTAAAATCGATGATATTCTATAAACTAATCTTGGTTTTACCGTGAAATATTTAATATTTTGCTTTCTATAGCTATCATTAAAATTGTATTCTTTATTAGTTATACAATAAACTTCTATATTCCGTTCTATCATTTTATTCATAATTGCTTGTGTACATATTCCATTTGCTGAATTGATTTCAGTTACTATAAATAATACTTTTTTCATTTGAGATCAACCTCTTTTATATATAACATACTGGAAAAATATAAAATAATATTAAAAGTATTAAAAAGATCATCTGTGATAAATAACATAAAGAAAATAATAGCACAATATTTTGATATCCTATTTTTCTTTAAAACAGTATAACCAATTATTAAAAGAATAAAGACTGTACCTACTAAACCCGCACCATATAAAGAATATGTTATTCCTGACATCCAGGCATCTTTATACATAACACTACCAAATCCATTTCCAAAAATAGATAATATATCGAAATTATCAATATAATAAAATAAATTTCCTATTCTTTCACCAATAGCTCCTCCTAACAAACCAGCGTTTGTTGTATTGCTATTAAATACTCTTGATAAATTATTGCTAATAATCCCTGTTTTCAAATTTAAAATTATAAAAATAGAAAAAAATAAACATATTATTACTATCATAAAGCATAATTGATTTTTTGTAATTTTTTTACTATATTCCAATAAAAAAAACACACTATAAACAACTAGTAACATTATACCCTGACCAGAAGTTGTTAAAACTATACCTAAGCAGATAAGTAATATTTTCAATAAGTTTCTTCTATTTTTTACATCATCTAATAAAAATATTAATCCTATAATACAATATCTAGCACAATGTGCAGGTTCTAAGAAAAAAGCTGACGGCCTATACATATTTTCTAAAATTAATTGATGATAGCTTTCACTAGAATACATAGCAGTATACAAATTCATTGAAGGAATATATCCTTTGATATAAATATTAAAAATATTATACGCTATTTGTTGTACTATTAAAAAAAATGAAGCAATTATACATACTTTTATAACATACGTTCTAAATATTTTATAATCGAAAAATAGCTGAGATGTTCTTAAAATAGAAAAAACATAAAAACAAAATCTAAAAGTTCTAATCATAACTTCATTTAAAGTTTTCATATTCACTATAGAAATAATCAAAGGTATAGTAAGTATATATATACAGTAGCAACACAAAAATATATAATCTATTTTCTTTTTCTTATCATTTTTATATCTAAAACTAATTAATAAAAATATTATTAGAAAAACATCTCCTGCATTCAATCCCGGAATTCCTGAAGAATATATAGAAATTATCGGTAATAGTGATAAAAATATAGAATACCATTTTGTTATTTTATTCTTTGAAATAATTAATTTTCTATTTAAAAATGTCATTAACTATAACTCCCCCTAATTTAAATTCATGTAAGATAGAATCTAATTCCAAATTACAATTATCAAAGAAAGTATTAAAATCTATTTTTTTATAGTATTTCATTATATCTTCAAGAAAATATTCATCATTGAAATCAATTGTCATACCAATTTTTGCTTTTTTTACCATTTCCCCCATATATGAGCCTTCCAAACATATTTGTGGTATTTTAAAAATTATTCCATCATAATATTTATTACCCATTGCTAGTCTCATATTTGTATCATCATATATATTATGAATAATATCTGTATTCTTGATAAATTCATATCGATCTTCTGGCTTGTATTCTCCATGAAAGAAAATATTATTCATCTTGTTATCTTCAACATATTTTTTTAATGATTTTGCTATTTCTTGTTCCCTACCATAATAATGTAATTCAAATCTATCATCTTTTGAAACTGCATCTATCAACTTTAAATTAACATCTTTATGACGAATAAATCCCCAAAAGGATATCCTAATTTTATCTGATTTAATTCCATATTTTGCCTTATCATCACCATGTTTAAGTGAATCTAATAATATATTATGACTAGTATAAATTTTATTTTCATCCTCTACAGGTAAATACTTGCGAAACGCATCACTACTTACAAACGTTACAACTGACTTCTTTTCTAACAATCCTATTAGAGATTTATATATTTTATTTTCTTCATATGTAGAATCTCTATAATCTAAAATGTATTTATTTGGATATTTTTTTATTAAATAATCTAAAATCACTAATCCTGTTAAAGTATGTAAAATTATCAATTTATCATACTTATTATTTTCCATAGTCTTTATAGCAAACTTTCTATATTTTATAAAACTCGTTATTTTTGATAATTTTGACACATCATCTTCTTGAAAACATTTAAATTCATGTAAATGATACCTTTTATATTCTTGTATATTTTCTTCATTTAAATCTCTATTCCAATACAAAATATCAATATCATTATTTTTTTCATCTATGCTATTCAAATAAAATTGCAAATATGGCATGTATTTTAGTTTGGTAAAGCCCATAATCAATATTTTCATATATTTACACCTCCTTTACTAAAACATTTAATAACTTTTTACAATTAGTAGAAGAAGTATAATTATTTTTTGCGTATTTCAAGCAATTGTTTGAAATATATGAATAATATTCTTTATCATTATATAGTTTAAATATTTCATCAATTAAATCATCATACTTATAATTAAACGTTGCATATCCTAAATTGTTATTATTAATCAAATCAGTATATAGTGATTTATCACTATGAGTAATAATTGGTTTACCACATGCCAACAATTGGCAAACCTTACTTGGAAATCCATTTTTTATTACATCTCTCCTTAAAGGAACTATTCCAATATCAGTGGCATTATAAACAAGATCAATAATTGACAAGTCTTGTCTATCCCTTAAAATAATGTTTTTTATCTTCTTTTTTCTAATATAATCTTTTATTTCTTCTTTTTTTACTCCATCACCAATTAATAAGATTTTAATATTATTATTAGAAATCTTGGATGCTAATTCGTATATAAATTTTTCATCAAAATTTTGTCCTAGTGATCCAGCATATTGAATATAAAAACTATTTCTATCTAAATTTAAATCATCATATAATTTGTTTTTATCTTTTTCTATTTTTCTAAAAACATTTTCATCATACCATGGATATACAACAAAAATCTTACTTTGTGGTATTTTCATATCAACCAATGTTTTCTTCATATCATCACTTAAAACAATGATATGTTTTGAACACCTATATGCAATTTTTTGAATCAATTGAAATATGTTATATAAATACTTGTTTTTTACTACCCCTAATGACATAGACTGTCCAGGAAATATGTCATATATTACATAGTTGATTGGTTTTCTAAGAAAAATTTTAAAAAATAATATTGTCCAAACTATTGTTGCATTTGATTGAACGTAGACTGCATCATACTTTTTCTTATTCTTCTTTAAGATTTTTATGGACTTTAAAAAAAATGTACTTTCTTCTATATATCTTTTAATAAAATTAGTTTTTCCAACTACTTTCCTCTCTAAATTATAAACATTTAATGATTTATAATTTTTTAATCTATCCGGTATATCGTTGTTAATGTGCAATCTAGTACTTTGAATCAAATCTACGTCTATCCCATTATTTAAAAAGTATTCGATCATTGTTTCCGCTAACTGATTATTAGGATTAGGTGTGTCAAACCCTTCTAAAGTAAAATACAATAGATTCATTACTTTCCTTCCTCCTTATTCAATTCTCCTGTACCACCTTCAACGACTCCATCATGTTTTAACACAGATAAGATTGTTCCAAAAAAACATTTCATATCAAATAAAAAAGAGATACGTTCTACGTATTCTCCATCTAGTTTTGCTTTTACTGGAATCTCTAATTCATCTCTTCCATTTATTTGTGCCCATCCTGTAAGACCAGGTCGTACATCATTAGCATGATATTTGTCTCTTTCAGCAATTAAATCATCCTGGTTCCATAAAGCTGGTCTTGGGCCAATAACTGCCATTTCACCTTTTAAGATGTTTAATATCTGAGGTAATTCATCTAAAGATGTTTTTCTTAGAAACTTTCCTGATTTTGTTATATATTGATCTGGATTTGATAACATATGTGTTGGCATATCTTTTGGTGTATCAATATACATTGTTCTAAATTTGTAGATATTAAAATATGTCTTATTAATTCCTACTCTTTTTTGTTTGAATAGTATAGGTCCTTTACTATCCAGTTTAATCCAGATACATAGAATTATAAAAACAGGACTTAATACTATAAGTCCACCTAATGCTAATATAAAATCTATGATTCTTTTTATCTTATTCTTATACATTAAATAACTACCTCCCCATCTTTAATATCACTACCTTCTTTAATTTCTTTTCCAAAGGTGATTGTACAGTTACTTCCTATTCTTGTAAGTTCATGAATAATCACATTAGGACGAATCACTGTATTTGAATAAATGAGACAATCATCATGAATGATTGCATCATGATTAATCGTAACATTTGCACAAATAATACAGTTATTTCCAATCCTTGCATTTGGTTCTATGACTGCATGAGGAAAAATGACACTCCCTTGTTTGATTGTTGCATATTTAGATACTGTTGCTTCATTGCTTAGTAATGTAATAATGTTATAGCCTATTTCTTTTGCTTGATTGTATAATTCTTTTCTAAAAGCATTATTTCCTACAGCAATAAATATATCTGAGTATTCAGGAAATAATTTCTTCATTTCATTTATCTTTCCAACAACTTTACAATCATTCACTGTTTGACCTACTAATCCATCATCTAAAAATATAATTTCATCATATTTTTCTCTCGCAATATCTAAACAACATCTCCCATGTCCACCTGCACCAATAATAATCAATTTATTCAATTTATCCCCTCCCTAATAAAAAAGAATATAGTTTGCCTATCCAATAAGTGCTTATATTGGACTGGGTAAACTATATTCAAATAAGATATATAGGCGGCTCCCCCTACGCTATACTTCATTATTTTGCATTTCAATTCCTGCTTTTAATTTCTTGTTTAAGAACTCAATATTTAATACTGCTTCATGACTTTTCTTATCTACTGCAACTATATATTCTTCTAATTGTTTCAATGGTCCTTCAATGATCTTTGTTCTTCCATTGACCTTATATCCTTTTGACATTACCAGAATGTATTGTTCATTCAAAAGGATATCTAGAAGTTTTATTTCTTCTTTTGTTAGTGCTGATACTTCTTCTTTTTTTAGTTCTCTAATGACGCCATCTCTTTCTTCTTTCATTAACAAAAGCAATGTATCAAATTCTGTCTGATCCATATTTGTCTTAATAAAGAGATATCCTGGAAACATACTCTGGATAATAATTTTATCTTTAGAACGTATATACTTTTCCATTTTTGGTATGAAAGCTTCAGTATCTTTTTTGAGATTGAATATCTGATAAAGCTTTTCTATCTTTAAGCTTTGACAGAACAAAACATAATAGTTCATTATCTTGTTACCTGCCTTTTTAAAGCTCTCTGTTTAAAACATTCAAAGATGACTTTTTATCTTTACTAAATACAGTACAGCTTTCTACTTTTGTACATGCAGGAACAAGTGTTCCTCCTGCAACAACAGCATTACAATCAACATGTACTCCACTTGCACACATGCTTCCATGATTTACTACAGCTCCTACTGAAATAAAACATCCTTCCTGTAATGCAGAACCAGCATGAATGACTGCCATAGGTTCAATAATAGAACCCTTTCCAATCTGTACAGATGGTGCAATATATGCTCTAGGAGAAACAAGAACTACAATTCTATATGGTATTTCTTCTTCAATTCTTTTTATAAGTGACAGTCTTACTTTAGGATTTCCAATAGCAATAATGATGTTGCTGTATTCTACTGATAACTTCTCTAGATCAGAAATTTTACCTATCACCTTATTTCCATCAGGTGTTTGTTCTTTTTCATCATCTACAAAGTCTATTTTTTCAAAGCAATTCATTTCTCTTGCGATATCTCTAGCAACCATGCTATATATACCAGCACCCACTATTAATAAATTTTTATTCATAGTACTATCTCCTTTAACATTTTAATGAGACTTAACTTTCTGTAAGAGATCTTTATGCATAAATAGATTTCCAACTTTCTTATAATCACAATCTTCACTTAACTTAACTTTTATATCCCATACAAAACCAATATCATCTAACTTTTCTTTATGTTCTAATGGCATCTTTCCTAGTTTAAAGTTTCTTCGTTGACGGATAATCCAATCAGAGAGTTTCTTTCCATTAGAAGTGAGATAATCCATTGGAATATTGAGATTACCAAACTTGAGATAATACTTCTTAGCTTCTTCGTACATAGACCACCAAAGGTTGTCTTTCCTACCAACCTCTTCAATAGGCAGTGTTTTCAACATATCTAATTGCTCATTAGTAAGCTTTCCTTCTTGCATAGCTTTCTTCTGAGATACAATCCACTTACCTAGCCATACACCTTGAATAACTTCCTTCTGTGATATGTTAATATTTCCATGTTCTTCATAATATTGTTTAACTAAGTTAAAACGAGATTCCCAATTGTCTGGATTCCAATTCATACCTATATCTGTAAGACGTTTAATACGATCTTCAGAAATCTTATTACTCTTGTATAGACTTCTTTGTCTTTGAATCCATATACCTAAGGGAAAATCAGTATTACTTCTATAGTTCTTAGGAACACTTAAGTTTCCATATTCTTCTGAATAGTTTTTAGCTTCAATAAATCCGTTTTCCCAGATACGCTCCACTCTATCCATCCAATCCATTCCTATAGAATTTAATTTATTAATTTGTTCATCAGTTAAAGAATTACTTTTATAAAGTTGTCTTTGTCTTAATATCCAATTTCCAAGATGTTTTCCATCTTTTGATTTGTAGTTAGTTTGAATATCTAGATTTCCATGTGCTAAGTAATATTCTTTAGCTAATTTATAATTCTGTTCCCAGAAGTAATCTAATGAATCCCAAATCATTCCTATAGAATCTAATTTTTGTATTTGATCTTTAGTTAGTGTTCCAACTATATTACCTTTACGAATAGCTTTTTGATTATTAAGCCAACTACCCAATGCATAACCTTCTTCAGTAATGTATCTAGCTGGTACCTCTAAGTTTCCATTCTCTTGGTAGTACTGTCTAGCACTTGCATAATACATATCCCAAGTTGCAGTTAATGCATCATTGAGTTTTTCAAATAGTTCTCTACAATTTCTAACTTCATCTATAACTTTGAACTTCTCATTAATGATCTGTTCATTTTCACCTAGAAAGCGATAGTAAGAAGTAGCTACTTGCATTTCTTCTTTGATTGAGTCAATACTATAGATGTTTTCAATATTTAATACAATATCGAAAATAACAGCATTATTTTTCTTACTTGCAGACAGTGCTCTACCAATCTGCTGTTTATAGACAATTGGAGAAACTGTAGGTCTTAAAAGAATAACTCCACTAATGTCATCTACATGAATACCTTCATTTAATGCATCAATACAATATAGAAGTCTTAAGTGATTGTTATCGTTATCTTCTTTGAAATCCTTAAATGCTTTATCTGCTCCTGGATCACTAGAATATACAGAATACATATGTGGTTCTTTATCTACTTTAGAGAACCACTCTGTATGTTTCATCATCTGATCCATATGTTCCTTGTTTGAACAAAATACAATGTATTTGCCATGAGGATCAGTCATATGCTTTTGGAATATAGTATCTAATCCTTCAGCCTTTTCTAATGTTCTTCTTAACTCTTCCAGACACTTCTCAGCATTGTCTCTAGCAACTTTACTTTTTGTTTTCTTAACTCTTCTTTCGTATTTTTCTAATGTATTCTGGTAGTAATACATAGATAATACGTATTTAGGTGGATTTAATATTCCACGTACTATTGCTTCACCCAAACTCATTTGAGATGCGATATTTCCATCAAAAAGTTCTTGTGCCATATCTCTTTGACTATCTAGATAACGAATATTGGTGGCAGATAAACCCAATACTGGAATATCTGAATAATTAAATAAGAGTTGTTCTACACCCTTTTGCCAGAATGTAGCTCCAGCACGATGATATTCATCTAAGATAATATAGTCAGGAAGTATTGCTTGTATTTCTTCTTTACTCATGCACATGAGTTTGGCATAAGTAAAGAAGACAATATTATTAGGATTATAACCATTAGTTGCTTGATATAAATTTTCTAATTGAGTAGAAAAGATATATTCTGAAGGAGATAACCAACAGATAGTCTTGTCTGGATGATCTTCACATAGTTTAAATGCGATAAATGATTTACCTGTTCCTGTTGGATGAACAATTGCTGCTTTTTTAGTACCTTTAAGCATATTTACTGCTAAGTCATAAGCTTTTTGATTATGAGAATACAGCTTGATCATTGTCCATTCCCCCCTTCTTTCTACTTATGTAGTAGTGGTGAATATAAACAAATTTCAAAAATTAGCATTTGGTTCACAAAGTATACCTTTCGTGCCATTTTTTTATTAAACAGAAACAATAAGATATTTATTTATATTCGCGGAAAATTATAACATTTTCGGC
>ERZ869979.277-NODE-277-length-15758-cov-7.377718_pt1 | contig 15758 bp, 14 predicted proteins | sample MGYA00521269_ERZ869979 | MGnify/ENA primary metagenome ERZ869979 (study PRJEB32232, sample SAMN07284974) | human gut metagenome | biome: human-associated habitat; material: feces | host: Homo sapiens | place: Tanzania | collected 2014-04-05 ... | reverse complement strand
ATGGTGCTTGCCGCAATAAGACGCTTACAGCAGCGGGACTGTCCGGGCTTCTCACCCGATTCCCTTTTAATCACTACACACCAGCCATGCCTAGGGCGGCAGGAGGTGGCAGCGAACCAATTGCGGGTGCAAAGGTACGATAAAAAAATGAATAAAAAGATAACTTTATCCGCTTTTTTATTCCAGCAAGGATAAAATTATCTTTTTATTCAGAGTTCAGTTTATTCTTTTACGATTTCCAGGAGTTCTGCGAAATCATCGATAATCCATTCCGCAGAAGCGAGCTGCTGGCGGGTTCCGTTGCCATAAGTTACGGCACAGGCCTTGCAACCAGCATGATGCGCCATATCCACATCGAAGTTCATATCGCCCACTACAAGGGTTTCATCTGCCGTTCCCTTCATCTCCTTCAATGCCTTGAAAACCATATCGGGTGCCGGCTTCACATGCTCCACATCATCGCCAGCCACGATGGAAGAGAAGATATCCTCCAGCTGCATCTGCTTCACGTATCCATCGAGCGAGCAATGGTTGCGGCTGCTAGCCATACCAAGAATATAGCCGCGATGGTGCAACTCCCGAAGGGTATCTATTACATGAGGGAAGGGCTGCACGATCATCGTCTTCTTGTTATCCAGGAAAATCTCGCGATAGGTTGCCGCACATTCCATTCCCTCCTCAGCACTCATTCCGAAGAGCGAAACGAAAGCCTCATCCAGTCTTAAACCGATACTCTTGGCACAAGCCTCCTCCGATTTCACCTCCAGTTTTCTTGCCCGCATCGTATCCTGCAGGGTCTTCACAATAAGACTCTGCGAATCGCCGATGGTTCCATCAAAATCAAAAATTATATACTTCATTATTCTTATCTTATTTGAAAACGAGCACAAAGGTACGGATAATTACTGAAACTACAAAGCAAATTGCTCACGAATCGCCTTTATGATATGATGACGAGCCACTTCCGGCTTCATCGCCTCATCCAGCGGCATTCCTTCCGGAGTAACCTGAATAACCCTATCAAAGCCTGCATCCAGCATCGCCTGCTTATCGCTCACGCCACCCGACACGAGCCACACAAGGGGGAACGAAGATTCCGGGGATTTGCAATCCCCGGCAAGCTGCGAGCAAGCAACATGGCTTTTATTCAAGCACTTACACTTCAAAACATGCTCCAGAATTCTTTGCGGCAACTTCCCCATCAAGGTCTGACGGTCGCTATGTCCCTCGCCCGTAATCACGAGATCAGCATCCTGAATGAACGCATCAAACCCTATCTCATCCAAAAGAAGCTCTGCCCCAGGACGAGCCTCAGCATTGAAATATTGCAGGAAAGCATAGCCCAGTCCGCCAGCCGCACCAGCCCCGGGAACCTCACTCCTATCATATCCGAAATGCTTGGCGCTTACCTCAGCAAACTTCCTGGCACGATCATCCAGCATCTGCACCATCTTAGCATCAGCTCCCTTCTGAGGCGCAAAGACATGAGCCGCCCCGTTTTCGCCGCAGAGCGGATTGGTAACATCCGAAGCCAACACAAAACTGCATTCCTGGCGGATTTTCTTCCAGTCGTCGCCCATCGCCTTGAGCATTCCGATGCCGCAATCGGATGTGGCGCTGCCGCCCAAGCCCACGATGAAATGGCGCACGCCCCGGCGATAAGCATTCATTATCATCTCGCCCACGCCCCAGGAAGTAGCCTTCATCGGGTTGCGCTGTTCAGGCTCAATCAGAGCCAGTCCGGCGGTCTGCGCAATCTCGATAATCGCCGTATCATCCACGATTCCGTATTCCGCCTCAATCCATCTCATCAGCGCATCATGGGCATGAATCCTCACTCGCTCTCCCTTCATCGCCGAGAGAAAAGCATCGAGCATTCCCTCTCCCCCATCACTCATTTCCAGGGTAATGATTTCGGGAGAAGCATCATCTGCATTCCATTCCTTCACTCCCGAAGCAATCGCCTCATTCACCTCTCTGCTCGAAAGACAACCCTTATAAGAGTCGCAAGCAATTATTATCTTTTTAAATCCAGCCCCATTCATCAGTCTGAGACCATCATTTTTCCTATCCATATCCTATTTATATTATATCATTCCAAGAATCATCGCCTATCAAGCGATTCCCCTTTCAGCCCGCAAAATTAGCCATTATTCCTGAAACCACAAACCTTTTTGGGGAAAAACTTTCAAAAACAGATGCTTCTGATAAGAGCTGATAGAAAAAAGAGGTTAAAACATTTGGCTATTAAAAAGATTCCTCGTATTTTTGCAGTAGATTTTTCAAAGGTTTTCAAAAGGTTAAAGGCTTATGTGCAAATATGAAGAAATAGAAGGTTGGCGACTCTCGAATGGCAAGACGATTCGGGAAATCAACAATGCCGTACACGATGAGGTGGAACGAATCTATCTGGAAGCGTGGGCGAAGGGCATTTCCGTGCCGTATTTTGAAAACGGGAAAACCTATCTTGCCAATCCTGATGGAAGCGATGTAGAAGCCACTCTTGATTTTGCGACACGCAAATATACTATCATAAAACAAGTTGCAGCTCCAGGAAAGGGGAAAATGAGCTACTTGCTCCATTAACTCTTTCGCGACACTTTTTTAAAAAGATTATGAAAAGAAGACCTGAATTTACAATTATAGCCGGTCCAAATGGAGCTAGCAAAAGTAGGCTTGGAATATTTTATTCTACAGTAAAAGCTTTTGACGGAGACCTTCTAGCAATGTCTCTTCGAAACGAACATCCTGATTGGATAGAGCGATGGATAGATGGAACAGTTATCTCTACATTGATGAAAGAAAAAGAAGAAGCCATTTCACAAAACAAGAATTTTGCTTTCGAAACGAACTTCTCTACAGATTTACCAATCAATCTTGTTCAGGATTTTAAAGATGCAGGTTATAAAATCAGCCTCATCTTTTTCGGTTTATCCTCGAAAGAAGATTCTCTATCTCGTGTTATCCAAAGATACACAATGGGCGGTCATAATGTAAACCAAGACGTGATAGAATATAACTTCACGGAAGGCATCAAACGAGTTAGAGCCTCTCTACCACTTTTTGAAAACATTCTTTTCATTGATGGCACTTCCGATTTTGGAGACATTGTTGCCATTCATATCGAGAAATCAGGCAAACATCAGATAACAGATCACCCAGCCGAGTGGTTCGACAAATACTTCAAAGAAGCATTCGATGCGCTTGTTGATGGCGAGGGAAAATAGTACTTTTACAAGATTCTAGCAAATCATTTTATACCCAATTCCCCTCACATTGATGATTCTGATATTTTCATCGGCAGATAACTTATGGCGGAGCTTGGTGATGAAAACATGGAGACTGCGGGAATTGAAGAAGCTGTCGTCGCCCCAGAGCTTCAGGAGAATATCCTTGCTCTCTACCACATTGTTCTTACTCTCTACAAGCATGCGAAGGATTTCTGATTCCCGATGAGACAGTTCTGTATCCTTACCTTCCAACTGCAGAATCTGGCTGGTAACATTCAGGCGATAACGACCGATGGAAAGCCATTGATCAGCAGCATCCGGATTATCAGGAGAAACATTCCCCCCTTCCTGTTCTTCAGAAGAAATATTTTCTACAGAAGCCCGATGACAAAGCGACTTGATACGGACGATGAGTTCCTGGATGGCAAACGGCTTCTTCAGATAATCATTGCCACCCAATTCAAATCCCTCTACCACATCATTCACCGCCGAACGAGCCGTGAGGAAAAGCACAGGAGTACGGGAATCCGTCTTGCGGATACGGCGCACCATCTCGAAACCATCCATCTTGGGCATCATCACATCCGCAACCAGCACATCAGGCTTCTGTTCAGCAAACATACGAAGCCCCTCTTCGCCATCATGCGCCGTGCGCATCTCGAAGCCCTGCGCCTCCAAGGTGTCGCTCAGAATCATCGCCAAGGATGTTTCGTCTTCTACCAGTAATACTTTTATCTTATTCATTGCTTCTTTTTTACCATTTTACTTTTTTACCCTTTTACTTTTTTACCTTTAAGAAATTGCAGGGTGAAGCTGCTTCCTTTTCCCGGTTCGCTTTCTACGGAAACAGAACCGCCCATTTTCTCCATCAGGCTCTTGACATAGAAAAGCCCGAGACCATAGCCCTTGACCGTATATTTATTGCCATCCGTCACCCGATAGAACTTGTCGAAAATATAAGGCAATTTATCGTGGGCAATGCCGATTCCATTATCTGATACGGAAACCAGCACTTCATCATCGGCTTTCAGGAAAGCCTTGATTTCTATCTTCACGCAATCTTCAGAATACTTGATGGCATTGTCTATGAGATTGCTCACGATGTTTGAGAAATGCATCCGGTCGGCAGGAGCCATTAGATTTTCCGGTTCTACAGACAGCGAAAAATTCACCTTCTTATCCGTTCTTTTTCCAGATTTCACTTTCAGCTGATGCTGGGAGATTAATGGTTCAATCACCTCCTTCACTGGAACTTCCACGATATTGAGCAGCATCGATTTCCGTCGTTCCATACTCATCGACAGAATCTGTTCCACCAATCCGCTGAGCGTCTGCAACTGCTCCTGAGCGATGGTGAGATACTTGCGCGCCTTATCAGGATGCTGGAGCATTCCGTAGTTCAGCAGGGAGTCGGTGGCTGCGTAGGCTACGGCTATCGGAGTCTTCAATTCGTGCGTGATATTATTGGTGAAATCACTCTTCATCTCATCAAGCGTCTTCTGCTTGAGCATCGTATGAATCAGGAACCAGAAGACGAAAGCCAGGATGAGCATGATGAAGAGCGATGTGGCAAGAATGCCTGCCATCTGGCTGAGCACAGTCATCGTAAGCGGCTCAAGGGTAAGGACATATTTCTCCTCATTCGCCTCCCCCTCATTGCAAACCACATATTGGTATTGCTTGGCATTGGCGGAAGGCTCATACCCCTTCGTTGTCACTTTCGCCAAAACCTTCTTTCCTGCAAAAAGCTGAATCTGATGTGGAAGCGGATGAGCATTGTCACTCACCAACAAACTGTCTGAAAGCATCTTGGCAACCCAAGCACTGTCATAATCATTGATGTCTGGTTTGGCGATTTCATTCAATTTGCCAAACAGTGCCTGTTGCACCATAGTTGCCAGCTTGCCCGACATCATCATCATCAATTCCTGGTCCTTGTCATCTTCACTACGCTTCTCGTGCTTTGTAAAAGTTGTTTGAACAGACTGAACAACCTTTCCTCCACGAACCTTTTTAACCTTCACCTTTTGATCTATATCATCGTCTTCATCCATAGAAAAAGCAACAGAACCCGTCAGCTGTCTATGAGGTCCTTTATCATCATTGCGCAGCCGTTCGATTCGCTTCTTCATCTCCATGAAGTGAGCGTATTCCATTCCATCCTTGATTTTTGCTTCAACCTCTTTTTCCTGAGACTGATAAAGCCCCACGAGCCAATAGGTCTGATATGCGAAGATGCAGACCAGAGCCGTGATGACGAGCGCAACTATGTATTTAAGATGTAACTTCATTCTTTCCTTTATTAAAGATTTTTCCAGATGAATTAAATACTCATTTTCTGAAAATCGGATAAACCTCCGTGGTATTCTTCCATCCCCATTTACCATTCTTTTGTGGCGCAAACTCTCGTCCCATCTTGGCTCCTATCCCCCAATGTTGATTGAACATCACTTCCATGAAGCCACCATAGCTGCTCTTGGGATTGAAAGGAGACATGATGACGCTTCGAGGGTCAGAGGTTTTCGTTGGAACATATTGTCCATAGAATCCCACTGTGAGCCAGTCGTTTACCTGATAAGCCATTCGTCCACCAAAAGAAGCTTTGGTGAGATTGCCCAATCCATATACTCCCGTGTTTATCTTTTCTATCCCGACATAAGGAGAAAAAACAAAACGCCCGAAATTTTGTTGATAAACAACCCCTGCAGTCTGCCTATTCATCAGTCCTGAGACTTCAATACCCGAAGAATATACCACCATCGTACCCAAAATCGGGGAAGGAAGAGAAAAATGAGGTATTGCATTCGGCGCAATCTCCAAGGGTTTTCCTTCTTCCGACATCCAAGGTGCATTCGATTCAGAGTAATAAGATTTGCCTTGAAGTACAGGAAATCCACCGAGCGAAGGACGAGAATATTCCAACGACATACCTTCCTTAGGCAAAGATGCCTTCGGAAAGGAATCCAAGGAAACACTCTTCACTTCCTGTGCTTGCATTACCAAAGGACAAAAGCAAGCCACAACTGCCAATATGAATAATCTTCGTTTCTCTTTCATGCTTGCAAAAGTAATAAAAAATAAGATATATTGATTCTTTTAAGGAGAAATATTTTCATTTTGATAAGACTAAATAACACTTCTGATAAGACTTGATAATCAAAATTCCTTGCTGACACGAGATTTTTACAGTACTTTTGCACCGAAATCGGGAGGGTTTCTTCCGAAAGAACGATAAAAAGATAAAACGATAAGAAGAATATGAAAAGATTGGTTATATTAAACGCTTGCCTGGCCCTCAGTCTTGCCGGCTGGGCACAAAGCAACATAAATGATTCCCTGAGAATGGACAGCATCATCCATTCCCTCCCCGATGTGATGGTAAAAGGCAACCGACCTATCGTAAAGGTGAAAGGAGCGGCATTGACCTATGACCTGCCTCAACTCATCAAAAACCATCTGGTGGATAATGCTTATGAAGCCATCAAGCAACTGCCTGGCGTGAGCGAACAAGATGACGCCTTGACCCTCAACGCCCAATCCGTAACCGTGATGATAGACGGCAAAACTTCCACCATGACGAGCGATCAGCTCTATTCGCTTCTGAAAACGATTCCTACCAGCCGCATCGCCAACGCCGAAGTCATCTATTCTGCCCCAGCCCGCTATCAGGTAAAGGGACAGGTCATCAACCTCCTGCTGAAGCACAACATAGGCTTTCACTCCCTGCAAGGTGAGTTATTCGGCGGCTACACCCAACAGAACCGCAACAGTTACACAGAGCGCGCCTCCCTGCTTTTCACCAACAAGAAATGGGAAATAGACATGCTCTATTCCTTCGGTCATGGCAAGAGATATTATTATTATGAAAATGAGTTTGCCCACACCTTGACTGATGGCACTTCCTATGCCTTCTCTACACATAGCGACAATACCAAACGCCATCTCAATCATAACATCCGACTGGGAATCAACTATCATCTGGCGAAGAATCATCAGATCAGCTTTGCCTACACTTCACAACTCAATAACACGAGAGGAACTTCAGAGGATGATGGCGATTTCACATCCCTTCTCAGAATCCATGCCAAGAGTCAGTTTCACAATTTCCGTCTGGATTACTCCACACCATTCGGCTTCTCGGCAGGAGCAGAATACACCTATTATAATTCACCGGATGAACAATGGCTGAAAAGCAGTCTCTACGATGAGATTTACGACATCACAAGCCAGCAGCGAATCGACAAATGGCACGCTTACCTCAAGCAGGAGCACGACTTAGGAAAAGACTGGGGCTTGAACTACGGCATCAATTACACCACATCAAGAGACAAGAGCTCGCAGGAGAACAACAACAAGTCTTCTGATGACAACACCATTCAAAACGAAGACCAAATGAGTTTCTACATCGGAGCCAGCAAATCGTTCGGACAAAAACTCACGATGGAAGCTTCGCTCATGGAAGAATATTACCACACCCCAATCTGGAATGAGTGGAACCTCTTCCCTACACTCTCCATCACCTATCTTCCAAAGGCAGGACACGTCATCCAATTCGACTTGGATTGCGACAGAGACTACCCTACTTATTGGTCGGTGAAGAACTTCACCACTTATAATGCGGGCGGATATGGAAAGATTGTAGGAAACCCGACGTTGAAACCTTCACGAGACCTCAGTCTCTCGCTTACCTACATTCTGCACAGCAGATACGTGGCAAGTCTCTTCTTCAACAACTCGAAAGATGAATTCCGTCAGCTTCCTTACCAGAGCGACACGAAGAAGGAGATGGAATACAAACATGTCAACTTCGACCATATAAACCAGGTAGGTTTGATGCTCACAGCCCCTATCAACATAGGCAACTGGTGGCAGAATCGCCTTACTTTCACTGGCGTTTATCAGAACGATAAGAATTCCCATTTCTATGATCTCCCATTCGACCGCAGCAAATGGTTCTGTCAATCCCAGTGGAACGGTACTTTTCTCATTGGCAAGCATGTGCTTCTCAACCTCGATGCTTCCGTTCGTACCGACGCCATCCAGGGAATCATCGACATCCCAGCCTCAGGCTATCTCAACGCAGCCCTCACCTGGAAGCCTCTCAAGGACGACAAGCTCCAGCTGAAAGCCTACTGCAACGACATCTTCGAGACGGGCAACAACCATCTTCACGACACCTACCGAGGTCAGCACGTCATCAACAAAATGTACTTTGGCAGAATCATCGGTCTCTCCCTCACCTATCGTTTCGGCGGATACAAGGCCAAGCAGCATGAAGAAGTAGATACTTCCAGATTTGGGAAATAAAAACAAGAGCACCTAGTTTAAGAAAAGCCTCCCATTTTGGCAGCAAAGTTTAAAATATTTATACTTTGCTGCCAATATTGTCATCAATCCGACGCTGGCACGCAAGTTGCTCAGCAAGAGAGTGAAAGCTGAAGCCAAAAGATGAAGGAGTCCGAAAGAACAACGGAGTTTCGAGGTGGAGGCAATCGAAAAGAACAGATAAATAAAGAACAAACAGAAATCCCGACGGGGCCGCAAGGAACCGAGAGGATGAGTAAAATAAAATTGGAGGTTTTAATTATGTTGTTAGCACGTAGAAATAATAATTCAGATTGGTTGAGTAACTTCTTTGATGATGCATTCTTCAACACAGAGTTGATGCCACGTATGAATGCTACCGCTCCTGCCATTAACGTAAAGGAGACAGAGAAGGCTTACGAGATGGAGATTGCAGCCCCTGGACTGAAGAAGGAATGGGTTCGCATCAACATCGATAACGATGGCAACCTGAATGTGGCTATCGAGAACAAGATGGAACACAAGGATGAAGATAAGCACGAGCACTATCTGCGCCGCGAGTTCTCTTACAGCAACTATCAGCAGAGCTACACACTCCCTGAGGACGCTGACCGTGAGAAGATTTCAGCAAAGGTAGCTGATGGTGTTCTTGAGGTTGAGATTCCAAAGCTTGCTCCTAAGGAGGAGGCTAAGGCAACCAAGAATATCGAAGTCAAATAATCATCTCCCATAAATGATTGAGGCAGATTCCAAGGCAATTTGGAATCTGCTTTTTTTTGTGTCCTTACCTGAACCATCGCATTTTTCATCTACCTTATTATAGTGATTTTCATCCATCCATCGGGATATTTCTTCCATAAATCTTGCGGGGGTCATAAATAATATGTAATTTTGCAAACTGAAAAGCAGATATCAAAGCTTCTGCTTATCCGTAACGGACAAGATATGGGCTATCATTTCCTGTTGCCCATACGCTACGTAAAATGTATATTTATAAACAAGCAAGTTGATATCTATTCACTTGCGAAGCTTCAGATAAAGATTAAGATTATGGCAAAGCAAAGACAGCGTCTGGTAGAAGTGCCGTTCAGCAAGACAGAATGCGGCGTAGATTTCTACATCAACACAGCTTATGGCGGCGAGTGCCCTTGGGTGCTTACGGAGCATGAAGTGTTCAAGACCGACTTCTTCGAAATATTTTTCATCAAGAAAGCCAATGGCTACGTGCTGATAGACTACAGGAAGATAAACCTGAAAGACGGTATGGTGCTCATTGTGAAGCCACACCAGCAGCAGGAATGGCACATTGAAGAGGCGGCTCTCGACTACGAATTTCTGATATTCCGTGAAGATTTCATGCGAACCTTCATTGCCGACAAATTCTTTGTCTATCGTCTGCAATACTGCCAGCAGACCGAAACACCGCCCTATTTGATGTGTTCTGGAAATGAATGCGAAGAATATCAGCGGCTGCTCAAGAAAATAAGGGCAGAGCTTCGGCAGCCTCAAGCCGACAGCTACCACATTATCGTCAGCGTACTCTACTATCTGCTGGCTATTATGAATCGCCATTACACCCTTGAGTATCAATTGCCTCAGGCTGCTCCTAAGAATTATTACGCCTTTCAGTTTGCGGAATTGATGGAAACCCACATCCACAAGTTACAGCGTGTGCAGGACTACGCCTCGCTGCTCAAGATTAGCCGCATCACCCTGAACCATAGCGTGATGGCGCAGTATGGAGTATCGGCTACCTATCTGCTGAAACAGCGACTGTTGGCAGAAATCAAAAACGAGCTTCTGTTCACCAGCAAGTCTATAAGTGAGATAGCCTATGCTTTCAGTTTTCCCGAACCACCCCACCTGATGCGTTTTTTCAAGCAGCAGACGGGCAAGACATGTAGAGAATTCCAAGAGGACTATAAGAATGGTGTGTATGAATGAGAGAGATTTATCATTTTGGTAGTTTTTGATGGTTTTCTGGTATCTGATACATCTGTGTTTTTTCATACTTTTGCAGTTGGAATAATGAAGGTAAATATAAAATGAAATTAAAATTCGCATAAGTATGCTAGACACTATGACACAGATAGAAATACTGAAAAAAAATATTCAGGAGGCAGAAGCCATCATCGTGGGTGGCGCCTCTGGAATGTCGGCAGCGGCAGGTTTCCGCTTCTATTATATGAACGATGCCACATTCAAACAGATAGCCGGACAGTTGAGCGAGAAATATCATACCGATGGTTTTTTCCCGCTAATGTATCATCCGCAAATCAAGAAAGGTGAGCTATGGGCAGCATTGCTCCGCGAGTACAAGTACTTGTATGAGTGTCATACTGGTGAGCCATACGAAGATCTGGCAGAACTACTCGATGGCAAGAACTATTATATTGCCACTACCAATCAGGATGCGCAGTTTTTCCGCACCTTCCCTGCCGAGAAGATCACTCGCATTCAGGGCGATTTCCGCTACTGGCAGTGTAAACATACTTGTACAGACGAGATCTATCCCAACAAGGAGAAAGTGTATGAGCTGCTGGACAAGATAGAAGGAGACAGCCTGCCCGACGACCTGATTCCCCGTTGTCCACATTGCGGTACGGAGATGATTCCATGGTGGCGCAGTCGCGAGTTTCTGGAGGGTAGCTATTACCGAAAAGAAATGCAACGCTATCTGGATTTCCTCAAGAAGAACATGAACAAGAAAGTGCTTTTCCTCGAACTTGGTGTGGGTATGATGACTCCAATGTTTATCAAGGAGCCATTCATGAACATGGTTTATCGCTGGCCCAATGCCACTTATGCTGTCATCAATCCAAAGGATGCTTATATTCCAAAGGAGATTGCCCAAAAGAGTATTGCCATCAAGGAAGATATCGCTGTGACATTAAAGAAACTGTTGGACAAACCGACAGACCATATCGTATCAGATACAAGTTTCGAACCAGGAAGAATATATTAAAGAAGAATATATCAAATATGAATGCAAATATCACTCTAGCCCAAGAATGGATTGCCCAGACAGATGCCATTCTCATAGGAGCCAGCAACGGACTCTCTATCGCCGAGGGCTATCATATCTTTGCCAACAACGAGATGTTCCGCAGGCAGTTTGGCGACATGCAGCAGCAATATGGTTTCAGAAATGTTGTGGAAGGTCTTTACTTTCAGTATCCTACTGCTGAAGCACGCTTAGAGTTCCACAGACGATTGGTGAAGTTTTGGGTAGAAGATTACGAACCTTCGCAGGTGATGCATGACCTCATGAAAGTGATAGGCAAGAAGGATTACTTCATCCTTACCAGCAATGGCGACTTGCATCTGGAGAAATCAGGGTTTGATGAAAACCGCATCTTCGAGATAGAAGGTGTCATGACCGACCTTTTTGCAGCGCCAGACCCCAAGAAGAAATCACTCTTTCATCACTTTCTTGCAAAATATTCAGGCAAAAAACTCGTTATATTAGAGTTGGGTATCGGTTCGCGCAACCGACTCATCAAGCTACCAATTATGCAGCTGGCTTATCGTGAGCCGAATGCTAAATATATCACGCTCAACATGCCTCAGGAACTCTATATCCCACAGGAGATAGCAGAAAAGAGCGTGGGCATTGCTGGCGATATAGCCCAGTCGCTCAAAGAATTGAATAGAAATGGATAGACAAGGATATTACAGAACAATAGGAAGGGACGAGAGAGCATACCGCTCTTTCGTCCCAACCCCTTTGCAGGATATTCACCTGGAAATGGATGAAGAAATGCAAACACTGCTTGCTCAAGCACATGAAAGATTGAAGAATCGCAACCTCTCTGATATGGATGCATTGCAGAAGGAAGAAGTTGAGAATTCCGTGAATCTGGTATATGGCGAAAAGAAGCCCATAGCCTTGGCTTTCTTTGAAACAGATGATAAGGATGACAAGGAAGACCAGAAACGCAAATTAGATGAACAAAACCTTCTTCAAGCCACAAGATTTGCCGTAGAACGTATGCAGAAACTGCCTATTAGCAGCCGATTGCTCAAGGATATCCACTGGGTCATGATGCAAGGTGAGCACAATGAAAGGAAATACCCGGGTGAGATGCGCACCTCACCCATCTGGCTTGGAACAAAAGATGACACGCTGGCCACAGCTCCCTTCATTCCACCAGTCTATGAGGATATGGAAAAGTCCATTGCCGACTTAGAGAACTATATCCATTACGAGGAAGAGACTGACGCCCTCATCATGGCGGCGCTCATTCATTATCAATTTGAAATGATTCATCCATTCATCGATGGAAATGGAAGAATAGGCCGGTTGCTTACCCTGCTCTTTTTGATGGATAGGAATGTCATCCAGCAGCCTGTGCTCTCGCTTTCAAAAAACCTGATGAGCAGTTCTTTCAAATACTTCACCGGCATTGCTTCTGTTGAAGTATATGGAGCATACGAAAAATGGGTGAAGTATTTTCTACAACAATTGCATTAAATGTTTAATTGCACTGAAGTTTCGCATGTGGTTTAAGTACGGGCTGAAGGCCCAAAAGCTCCTAGCCCAGGGCAACGCCCTGGGTATAAAAGCAATCGGCAAGGTGCCCTGTAAGGGCAAAAGCCTTATAAATAGCCCGGTTCTTGTAAGAAATAAGAATAGAATTTAGAATAGAATAAAAATGAAGAAAACAATTCCAGTAATAGGCATGGCTTGCAGCGTATGCTCTGCCAATGTTGAAAAAAAGCTGCAGTCGCTCGAAGGCATCAACTCCGCCTCGGTTTCCCTGGCGAGCCGAACTGCCCTGGTAGATTATAACCCCGACATCATCTCTCTAGAAGACATGAAACGGGAAATCAGCAACGCCGGCTACGACCTCGTTATCGAAAGCGACAGAAGCGTGGAGGAAATCAACCGCCGTGAGTTCACCCTCCTGCGCCGCCGAACCCTCGCTTCCTGGCTCTTCGCCATCCTGACCATGAGTTTCTCCATGGGATGGATTTCCCATACCCGTTACTTCGCCAACCAGATTTGTCTGCTCCTGGCACTCGCCAACCTGCTCTACTGCGGCAAGCAGTTTTATGTTTCCGCCTGGAAGCAGCTTCTGCATCATACGGCAAACATGGATTCGCTCGTGGCGCTCAGCACCCTAATCGCCTTCATTTTCAGCACCTTCAACACCTTCTTCGGCGAAATGATCTGGGGAGCGAGAGGCATAGAATGGCACACTTATTTCGATGCTTCCGTGATGATTATCACCTTCGTGCTGACCGGCAGATGCCTGGAAGAAAAGGCGAAAGACAGTACGGCGAGCAGCATCCGCCAACTGATGGGAATGCAGCCGAAAACCGCCCGACTGGTGACTTACGAGAAGATAGAAGGCACCAACGATTACAAGATGGAGGAAGTGCCGATTTCCACCATTCAGATAGGCGACATGATAGAGGTAAGAGCCGGCGAGAAGATTCCGGTGGATGGCGTGGTTACCCAGGCAGAGAGTTTCATGACTGCCGATGCAGCCTATGTAGATGAAGCGATGATCAGCGGCGAACCGACTCCGGCGATGAAAAAGGCAGGCGACAACGTGCTGGCTGGCACCATTCCGAGTCAGGGAAAGCTCCGCATGAGAGCCAAGCAGATTGGCGAGAACACTGCCCTGGCACACATCATTCGCATGGTTCAGGAGGCGCAGGGCAGTAAGGCACCCGTGCAGCGCATCGTGGATAAGGCGGCGCTGATTTTCGTTCCAGCCGTAGCAGCCATCGCCCTCATCACCTTCCTGGCGTGGTGGCTGATAGGCGGCAACGCTGCTCTTCCGCAGGCCATCCTTTCAGCCGTAGCTGTATTGGTCATCGCCTGTCCTTGCGCCATGGGCTTAGCTACTCCTACCGCCCTGATGGTAGGCATCGGCAAGGCGGCGCAGAAGCAGATTCTTATCAAGGATGCGTCGGCGCTGGAGAATCTCCACAAGATCAACGCCCTTGTCATCGACAAGACCGGCACCCTCACCATTCCTAACCAGAACATCGATTTCACCAAGCAGGAGGATTTGGACTTAGAGACGAGAGAGATCCTCAAGCCTCATGCCCAGGAAGCGATGAAGCAGTTGCAGGAAAAGGGAATAGAGGTCTATATGATGAGTGGCGACAAGGAGGAAGCGGCTCATTATTGGGCTGAGAAAGCCGGCATCAAGCATTACCAGAGCAAGGTGCTGCCTGGCGACAAGCAGGCATTGGTAAAGAAACTTCAGGACGAAGGCAAGCAGGTGGCGATGGTGGGCGACGGAATCAACGACACCCAGGCACTGGCCCTTGCCAACGTGAGCATGGCGATAGGAAAGGGAACGGATGTGGCGATGGATGTGGCGCAGATTACGCTGATGAGCGATGACCTTCTGGCGCTTCCGGAAGCCGTAAAACTGAGTCAGAAGACGGTTCACATGATTTGGCAGAATCTCTTCTGGGCGTTCATCTACAACATCATCTGCATCCCGCTGGCAGCAGGCGCCCTTCATATTTTCGGCATTGATTTCCAGATAACCCCAATGTGGGCAAGTGCCCTGATGGCCTTCTCAAGTGTGAGCGTAGTGCTCAATTCGCTGAGGTTGAGATTGGCATAAAATGATAGAAAATTCCAAAATTTCTTGGCAGTTTCAATAAAAAAGTGTATCTTCGCAGCAGATTTTAGAATCTAAATAGATAATTTATGGGTAGATACATCAACCCCTTTACCGATTGGGGCTTCAAGCGTCTCTTCGGTCAAGAGTTCAGCAAGGATTTGCTGATTAATTTTTTGAACGACTTGTTTGAAGGTGAGTTTCAAATCAAGGACGTAACATTCAAGGATAAGGAACAGCTTGGAGAAACGAATGATCTCCGTGGCTGCATCTTTGACATCTATTGTGTTACCGACGATGATAAGCATTTCATCGTTGAGATGCAGAACAGATGGGTACCTTTCTTTGTGAATCGTTCCATCTATTATGCTAGTAAGGCTTTTGTTGCCCAACGCAAGAAATTTGATGAAGCTGGTGTCCGCACAGCTATTTTATACCAGTTTGTACCGGTTTATGTGGTTTGCATCATGAATTTTATGCCAAAGGAGCATGAGGTGACAAAGTTTAGGACAGACGTTGCTTTGATGGAGAAGTCTAGTGACTCAATGTTTTCTGACAAGCTTCGTTTCATCTATCTTTCTCTTCCTTTCTTTGATAAGAGTGAGGAAGAATGCGAGACAGGTTTTGAAAAATG
>ERZ869979.274-NODE-274-length-15825-cov-16.442024_pt1 | contig 15825 bp, 16 predicted proteins | sample MGYA00521269_ERZ869979 | MGnify/ENA primary metagenome ERZ869979 (study PRJEB32232, sample SAMN07284974) | human gut metagenome | biome: human-associated habitat; material: feces | host: Homo sapiens | place: Tanzania | collected 2014-04-05 ... | reverse complement strand
GCCTTCGATACCTGATGGTTAATATCCTGCATCCAACGGTTTTCTCGCTGACCGATAGCTTTTAGTCTTCGTCTTGAAGATGGCGTATGTCGCATTTGAAGTTCTTTACGAAGCTTGGAATAGTTAGCACGTTTCTGTTTAATAGCTTTACCACTAACAAATCCAGACTTATGTTTGCTGTCATAAGTTGCAACAACAAAGTTAATACCTCTATCTATACCTACAACGTTACAGATGTCAGAAATATTACTTTCTTCAACCTATAGGTAACTGGTATATGCAGATAGTATTTGCCATGTTTATTTACAAGTCTGGCAGTACCAAACTTATAAATCGTATGATTGAAATACTTAGACATTCCATCTGAAAAATAAGACAACTTCACACGACCATTAAGCGTATTGATTGAAAAACGGTTTTGTGTTAAGGAATAATCTCTGTTCCAAACCAAATCATACTGAGGTTTTTTAAAAGATGGTTTAATCCACTCATTCTGATTTTCAAGAATGGTCTTATACCTGGCGATAACAGTCTTCAAGACAGACTGAGCCATCTGCGATTTAAGGTTAAACTTTTCTCGTAAAGTAGAATACAAAGCTTTATTAAGTGAAAACTGCTTTAAGTCATGAGTGCGGAATACATAGTCTGAAACATAATTACAGGCATTACGATAAACAGACATTGTTTCATCAAGCAAAATCTTATCTGTTTCAGCTGCGATTATTTGAATTTTAGCTGTAATAGTCATCTGCTCCATAGATGTACTCCTTTCATAGATATTTCACTATATATATTCCCGTTTTTGACAGTTGGGTATATAAAAAAGGGAGAAAAGTGCCTGTTTAAGGGCGTTTTTCTCCCTCTTAAAATTGTTGTATGGGAAGCTTCTTATGAAATTTTTTTGATTTTTTTGTTGAGTTCCTTGGGCTGATAGTATTCTTTGTCGAGGTCCAACTTGAATGTCTCATTTAATGCATCACATATCGCGCTGCTTGTATATGTTGCCTGATAGTAAAGATCATGGTTGTTCACCACGTTCATATTCTTCATGTTCTCTATTATCTCATCGGTGGTGAAGTGTCTGCCGTTTCTATTGAGCTTGATTTCAATTATCCTTTGGATAAGAAGCGCAGTGTAGCATGTCATGAAGTGAGCGATTATTCTGTCATCCCTTCTGTGATTTACTGGTCTTGCCTTGAAATTTGTCTTAAGGACTCTGAAGCAGTCTTCTATTCTATATCTCTGGGAATTAATCCTGATGATTTCTTTAGCGTTATCTTCTGCATCAAGATTAGTAGCTACTGCATAGAATCCGTCAAACTTCTCCTCTTTTTTTATCTTCTCCTCATCGATATAGTATCTATCCTTATCATTTTTGTCTCTTTTTATAAATCTCTTCGGATCGTTGGGATTCTTTTTCAGATCATCAACCTTGTTTGTGCTTATAAGTCTTCTTGCACGCTCTATCTGTCTGTTTCTTACATATCTCTGATATTCCATGGCTTTTCTTGAGAATGTGACGATTACATACTGCTTCAGCTTTCCTTTGGACTTCTTCTCTTTTGAATTTCCGCATGATGTTTCATATTCCTCGGTAAATCCAAGATCTATGGCCTTGTCGGCAGGAATGACCTTATATACCACATCATTATAAAGCGCTTTGTTTGATTCATCCATTCTGTCAAACTCATGCATCTCTTTCAGAGTCTTCGGCATATTGTTTGATAATAATCTATAGCCATCATCATTGAAAACAGCTTCCTGAAGTGGCTTTGACAGTTTCTTTATGGACTGGGTGACGATGAAGGCCCTGTTTCCGAAGGAGTTGAATCTTCTGATGTCCATCGATCCAAGACCGGCATCGGCACAGTATATAAGCTTTTTGTTTCTGAAGGATCTTATCATCTTTTTCTCAGTGGATGTGGCGCATAGCTGCTCGTTCTGATTTCCGGGATTGATGCACATGGAAAGAGGTATTCCTTGAGCGTCGATGAACAGTCCCATCTGTACGATAGGGTTGGGCTGATGCTGCTTGGATATTCCATATTTTCTTAATGCAGCAGATACCTCTCCGGTGACCTCATCCACATAGTCATCATCGGCTGTCTCTATCTCGAAATAGTAGTTGGTGCAGTCAAAGTAGCACACAGAGGTATCTCTTCTGATGATGCTGTTGCTTGCCTCGTAGAGGTGGGTGATATAGTTATCGAAATGTCCTGCGAGGAGGCTCATGAATCTGAGTGATGATTCATAAAGATAATGTGGCTGTTCATAGTATGTATGAAGATGATCATAAATGCCCAGTTTTGAGCGTGGATCTAGAATTCTTGATATCGTGAGAAATCTGTTTATAAGATTCGCATCATATTCTGCTTTTGTATCCTCCATGATGTCATCAAGAAACTTCTTTATTTTCAGATCATTATAGATGGACTGGATAAAGAAGTAGCCGATATTGAGATTCTTTGAATGCGCAACATGATTATCTGAAGAGGCAAGCTTCTTGGAAAAGTCAACATTTATATCAAGTGATACTTTTCCAGCTTCAAATTCCTCATTGTACTTTGCAACCTCCTGTTTTGCATATTCGAGAGGATCATCGGTAATTCTGAGCAGATCATTATGCCTGCCGATTTTCTTTATATTTCTGGTCGTGGTCTTTTTGCCGTTCCTTATTCCCTGCTGGATGAAATATGTAGGATTTTTAGAACGTCTGTCATAGTAAAGTTTCATAGAAATCAGCTCCTATGACAATTGTATCATATCATACAACACCATACAACAAATAAAAATCAAAAATTTGACAAAAAAATAACGTTGTACTCAACGTTTTTTTCAAATCAGAGGCTCTGTAACTGTCAAAGTCCCGGTCATCTGCTCCATAGATGTACTCCTTTCATAGATATTTCACTATATATATTATATAATATGTATAATGGCAATCAATATTTTGTGGTAAACTGTGGATAATAGATACAATCGTCATAAGAGACGAAAATACAGCCTTAAAATAAATATAGTTCTAGCAACCAAATACCGTAAACAACTACTAAAAGGCTCTATCGCCGATGATGTTAAACAAGAGATTCTCCATATAACTAATACTCATGACTACAAAATTACTGCGATAGAAACTGACAAAGACCATATACATTTCTTATTAAGTTACGATACAACAGATAGAGTTTGAATTGTAAAGCAGGAAACAATATACCACTTATGGCAAAAGCATATTTCAGCCTTATCAAGACAGTATTGGAAGGAAAAAATATTTTGGTCAGATGGTTATTTTGCTTGTAGCATTGGAGAAGTGTCATCAGCAACTATACAAAAGATATTGAAAGTCAGGGATAATAGATGACGATTTACGAAGCTCCTCCCACCGCCTAAAGGCAGTGGGAGGAGCCATGACAAACGAAAGGATTTATTTATGAAGAAATTTAAGAATGCGACAATAAATGATATATTTGCAGGTATTATTGTTGCTTTTATATCTATTCCTATATCCATGGGGTATGCACAGGTTGCCGGTATTCCAATGGTCTATGGGTTATATGGTTCTTTGGTTCCTATTCTCGTATTTAGTTTATTTACTACGAGTCATGATTTTGTATTTGGTGTAGATGCTGCCCCTGCAGCTTTGACTGGAAGTGCTCTCGCAACTCTTGGTATTACTGCAGGAACTAAAGAAGCAATGCAGGTCGTCCCTGTTATTGCACTCATGGTCGCTTTATGGTTAATTTTCTTTTCAATCATTAAAGCAGGTCGTGCTGTTAAGTATATTTCTACACCTGTTATGGGTGGATTTGTAACAGGTATTTGTTTATCTATTATTATGATGCTTATTCCTAAACTATTTGGTGGAACAACAGGCACAGGTGAAATATTTGAATTAGTGAATCATATTATTAAAGAATTACCACTATTTAATGGTTTATCCTTTATATTAGGGATCAGTACTCTTGTCATTATTCTTGTCGTAAAGAGAATTAATAAGAAGATTCCTATGCCTATTCTTATGATGTTTATAGGTGCGTTATTAACTGCACTATTCCCTTTAGAAAAATATGGTGTCAAACTATTACCTCATGTTGATCCTGGTTTACCAAAGCTAGTGATTCCTTCTATTGCTCATGTAGATATTTCTGCTTTATTCTTTACGACATTATCTATTGCGATAGTAGTACTTGCACAGACTCTATTATCTGCACAGGGTAATGCAATGAAGGATGGCTATAAGCTAGATGGAAATAAAGAAATATTTGCTTATGGTATGGCTGAACTTGCTTCCGCATTAGTAGGATGTTGTCCGACTAATGGTTCTGTTTCTAGAACTGGACTTGCAAGACAGTATGGATGTAAGACTCAGGTGATGAGCTTATCAGCTGCATCCACTATGGCACTTCTTCTATTATTTGGTACAGGGTTTATTGAATATCTTCCTGTTCCTATTTTAACTGCCATCGTTATTACTGCCTTACTTGGTGCCTGTCACTTTGCGTTAGGAAAACGTTTATTTAAAGAAAGTAGAAATGAGTTCTATATCTTTATGGCAGCATGTTGTGGAGTACTGATCTTTGGAACTATTTATGGTGTAGTGATTGGTATTGTCTTATCATTCTTAGCTGTAGTCATTGAAGCTGTCACTCCTCCTGCTCATTTCTTAGGTATTATTCCTGGACAGACAGGTTTCTTTAATCTAGAAAAGAATGCGAATGCAAGACCTATTAGACATACTATTATTTATCGTTTCCCAGGAAATCTATTTTTTGCGAATATTGATAAGTTCCAGGAAGATATAGAAAAAGCAATTAAAGAAGATACAGAACAAGTCATAGTAGATGCGTCTGGTATAAGTAATATTGATTTTACTGCGATTGACCGTCTGATTATCTTCTATCATGATTTACAGAAAAGAAATATAGATTTCTATCTAACACGTCATATGGATAATCTCAATCAGGCATTAAGAGAAAATGGTGGTATTGATATTATTACAAGTGGTCATGTAAGACGTACAATGCAGCAGGCTTTATTAGATTGTGGGCTTGTTCCTCCTTATCCTTTAGAAGATTTAGAAACATCTCAAATCTCATTTGTACAGCCTGAATTAGAATGGGCATTTGGAGATGAGGCTGAAAAGTATAAACAGAAGATGACTCAAGAAATGTTGGATAAGATTCATTCTAAAACTGACTTATCTCCTGAACTATTAAAGGATATTGAAAATCATACTGACTTTGGTGAATTAGGTTTAATTGAAGCAGATGAATTCTTATCAAGACTTGAAATGCATATTCCAGAAATCATGGAAAAGATTCATGAGAATGAACAGTATGTAGAAGAACGACTTGAACAATATCGTGATCGTATTGAAGAAAAGTTACAGGAAATGAATCCTGAAACATTACGTGTATTAAAACAATACCGAAACAAATATGAAAAGAAGCTACAAGAATTAAACCCACACGCTTTTAATCATTATAAAGAACTCCATCAGAAACATTTAGAAAGACTGGAGAAAAAGAAGAAGTGAAGATGAAACCCATCTTCACTTCTTTCATTAAGGAGTAATACAATTATTAAATATTATCCGAGGATTTTCAAAGCAGCATCTAATACCTTTTCACCGTTCATCATACCATAGTCACGCATATTGATGACTTCAATTGGTGTAGATGTTAATTCTCTTAGTCTCTTTTCCATATGACGAACTTGTGGACCTAACATAATGACATCCCAGTCATTGAGTTCTTTTTCTGCATCTGTTACTGGGAGAGCCTTTACTTCCATTTCAATGCCTTTATCTTGTGCTGCCTTTTCCATCTTTAATACAAGCATACTTGTTGACATACCAGCATTACATACTAATAAGATCTTCTTCATAAGTCTCTCTCCTTCCTTTATATTTATTATATATTTCTCAAATTATGTCGAGTTATTCAATACAAATTTAGGTAGAAACTTATCAATATTTATATATTATTTTAGTACTTTTATGATAGAAAAGTATCAAAAAAGTGAAGACATCAAAATCTTCACTTCATTGTTTTTTCCCAGACATCCGCTATATTACGACCTACATCTTCAGGATGATGGGCATCACTTGCAGTGATCATCTGAACATGATGTTTTTTCAAAGTCTGTAATAACTGGTCTGATAAGCCAATATCAGGTGTATGATAACGATAGTAACATCCTACATTGTTTTCTGCTTTCATATGATGTGCATTGAGTAACTCTGCAAGTTCATCATATGTAGGCTGTAAATCATAAGTAGGATAATGACCAAACATCTTAATCGTATCTGGATGTGCAAGTTGTGTAAACAAATCAGACTTTACAAGTGAGAAGACACATTCATAGTATCTCTTATAGATATCATCAATAGGATACTTATTCCATAAGATTTCTTCTGACCATTTCATATCATAGAGTTTACCATCAATAGAATGAATGGCTCCTACTAAGAAATCAAAATGATAAGGTTTTAATATTTCTCGAATTGTTTCCTCATATTCAGGTACATAACATACCTCTAAACCAAAAGAAACCTTAATAGGTAAATCCATCGCTTTGATTTCTTTAATCAAAGCACAATATTCATCTAAAGTACTATGAAACTTCATTTCTTTATTATTTAACCATTCTTCTTGATAAGGAGATGCTTTTCTTACTCCTTCATAAACAGGTCTAAATTCTTTAAAACGATGTGTATGATCAAGAATTTGTATTTCATCTATACCATTCTTTACAGCACTTTCCACAAATTGTAGTACATACTCTTTTGAGAGATCCCCATATTCTAGATGCATATGTCCATCTATCATAAATATCACCTTCCTTTTTTTGGGATTATAACACATACATGTACATAGTTATAGAAATATTATAAATATTTTAGGAGGTTTTGTATGAACATTTATACTTTATTACAGACAAAGACAGACTTTACTACAAGTGAAAACATAATAGCCAATTATATTTTAGAGAATCCTGAGAAGGTGATTCAAATGTCTGCCCAGGATATAAGTGAAGCATGTTTTGTTTCTGTGACTTCTATTTATCGCTTAGCGACTAAATGTGGCACATCAGGATTATCTGATTTAAAAGTAAAACTATCATCTTCATTATCTGAATATAAGAAGATGGATGAAACATTTGATTTTGATTATCCAATCAAGAAGTATCAGACACACCATGAAATGATTGAATCATTAAAAGAAGACTATAATCAAACTGTATTAGAAACAAGTCATCTTTTTGATTTAGATACATTACAGGGGATTGTGCAGTTAATGGATTCTTCTAAACAGATTGATATTTATACTTCTGCAGGTCATATATTCTTTGCGAAGAACTTCAGTTTTCAGATGTTGGAGATTGGAAAACAGGTGAATGTCCCTTCAGAAGAATATCAATCACAATTACTTGCAGCATCAAGTAATTCTTCACACTTAGCGATAGTGATTACCTTTAATGGACATGGGATGTTATCAGAAAAGATTCCTTCTATATTACATAAGAATCATGTACCTACTGTATTAATATCTTCTACTGAGTATCATCCTGAAATCAAGTATTATGATTATCAGTTATTCTTAAGTTCAAAAGAGAATCACTATAAGAAAATGTCTTCCTATAGCACAAGATTAAGTCTATTATTTGTATTGGATACTCTTTATACGGCTTATTTTAAGAGACATTATGAAGAGAATATTGAAAAGAAGACAGAATATTATAAGAAAATGACGGGGGAATAGATATGGATATACGTGCTATTGTATGTGATGTTGATGGAACATTACTCACAAGTAAACAGGTTGTAGATGAAAGAACTATCGCATCTATTAAGAAAGCAAGAAGTAAAGGTATATTATTTGGAATATGTACAGGTAGAGATGCAGATAGTGTAAGAAATCATATGAAGTCATGGGGTATTGAAGGTTGTATTGATTTTGTAGTGGGTTCTGGAGGTTCTGAGATTGATGATTATATTCTTGATATATATCAAGAGAATCATACTTTAAGTCCTGAACTAATTAAAGAAATCATGAATCATTATAAAGATATGGATTGTAACTTTACTATATGTCATGAAGGTATTCTATATGCACCTAAGGATGATGATTATATTAGAGATATGGCTAAGGGTGATGGGATTGAATATAGGGTTGTAGATTTTGATACGTTCTTAACACATCCTTATCGTAAGTTGATGATTATTTGTGATCCAAGCTATATGCCTCAAATAGTGGAACGCTCTCAATCATTTAAGAATAAAGACTATAAAGCATCTGCCTTAGTCACTACAAGCTTCTTATATGAATATATGGACCCTCATGTATCTAAGTCTAATGGGTTAAAGGATGCCTTAGCCCTTCATAATATTTCTATGTCTCAATGTATGGCTTTTGGTGATGAAGATAATGATATAGATATGTTGGAAGAAGCAGGTATAGGTGTTGTGATGGAAAATGGTTCTATTCATGCGAAAAAAGCAGCTGACTATGTCACAAAGGATAAAGATTCTAATGGAATAGGTTTATATATTGAAAAGTTTATATAGCTTTTTTATCATATTTTGAGTGTTTTTTAAGAAAAATGATATAATGTGAAATGGTTAAGAAAGGAGTCAATAAAATGGCAAAAGTTGATATTATTTCTGGATTCTTAGGTGCTGGTAAAACAACACTTATTAAAAAATTATTAAATGAATCTTTAAAAGATGAAAAGTTAGTACTCATTGAAAATGAGTTTGGTGAAATTGGAATTGATGGTGGTTTTATGCGTGATGCAGGTATTACTGTCAATGAATTAAGTCAGGGTTGTATTTGTTGCAGTCTTGCAGGGGACTTTGAAACAGCTTTAAAGGAAGTTGTAGATACATATCATCCTGATCGTATTATTATTGAACCAACAGGTGTTGGTAAGTTATCTGATATTATTGCAGCTGTACAGAAGGTACATGGTGCTGATTTGACATTGGATCGTTTCTTTACTGTAGTAGATGCAAAGAAATGTAAGATGTATCATAAGAACTTCGGCGAGTTCTTTAATAACCAGATTGGTGCAGCTAGCTGTGTAATCTTAAGCCGTTCACAGGATGTGTCTGAAGAAAAGATTGCGGAATGTTTAGATATTATTAGAGAATTAAATCCTCATGCACCAGTTGTTACTACTCCATGGGATCAGATTACAGGTGATATGATTCTTGAAGCAAGTAATCATAAGGATGCTTTAGAAAAGGCATTGATTGCAGCTGAAAAGGAACATCAGGAAAGTGTTCATGGACATCATCATGAACATCATCATCACCATGATCATGACCATGAATGTGAATGTGGACACCATCATGATCATGACCACGAATGTGAATGTGGTCATCACCACGACCATGATCACGAATGTGAATGTGGTCATCATCATGATCATGAACATGAACATCATCACCATGATGGAGAAAGCACATTATACTATGATGAAGAAGATATGCATGATGCAGATGAAGTATTCAATAGTATTGGTATTGAAACAGCACATCCATTTACTAAAGATGAACTTGATGATAAGTTAAAGACTTTAGGTACTGATGAATCTTTAGGTCATATTCTACGTTCTAAGGGTATTGTAAAGGGTACTGATGGTAAGTGGTTTGAGTTTGACTTTGTGAGTGGTGATTATGAAATCCGTGAATGTACACCAGATGTTGGTGGCAGAATGTGTGTGATTGGTGAAAAGCTTGATGCACATAAAATCTATGATTTAATGAAAGGTTAATGTATGGATAATTTAGAAACAAGAATTTATCTATTTACTGGCTTTTTAGAAAGTGGTAAAACAACATTTATCAACGATACAATTATTAATACTGACTTCTGTGATTATGAGACATCAGTGCTTATTGTGACAGAAGAAGGTGAAGTAGAATATAATGAAGCTGCAATTAAGGAACATAACTGTGAAATTGTTTATGTAGAGAATGAAGAAGAATTCACTGCCGATTTCTTTAAGGATTTAAAGGAGAAGTATCATCCTACACAAGTTCTTGTAGAATTTAATGGTATGTGGAATGTAGATCAGTTTGTAGAATCACCATTCCCTGAAAACTGGGATGTTGTACAAATTCTAACTACTATTAATGCCTCTACTTTCCAGCTTTATGTGAATAATATGCGTGCACTCTTATTCCAGCATTGTGCTAAGAGTGACTTAGTCATCTTTAACCGTATTGAAGATGGTATGAAGAAATCTACTTTAAGAAACAACATCAAGGCAATGAATCCTGTATGTCAGATCATTTATGAAAATAAAGATGGTTCTGTCAATACTATGCAGGATGATGAATTACCATATGATTATACACAGGATCATTTAGAAGTGGCTGATCATGATTTTGGCATCTTCTGTTATGATGCAATGGAACATCCAGAACGTTATGACCAAAAGACAATTAAGATCAAAGGTAAGTTCATTGGTCGTGATAAAGTGATTCCTAATGGTTTTATTCTTGGTCGTTATGCAATGGTATGTTGTGAACAGGATACTTCATTAATCGGTATGCTTTGTGTAAGTGAATATGCGTCTAAATTCATACCTAATGAATGGTTACTATTAGAAGGTCATACACATATTGAATATGATCCATCTATGAATGCGAATATCTGTATTCTTGATGTAGATCATGTTGAAGGGGCTAAACCTTTAGACAACGAATATGTAACATTTGATTAATCCAGGAATTTTCCTGGATTTTTTCTTTTTACTTTTCTGAGGGGGGGATAATGGTAAAATATATGTGTAAAAAATATCACTTCAGTCTGGAGGTACACATATGAAGAACAGTCTTGTAGTAAAATTTTTCATTTGGTTTTTTGCATCACTTTTAGTTTTATATTGTGTAGAACAAACAATATCTGCTAATTCTCCCTATGATACAAATATAAGAGCCTATGGCTTAGTGATTATTGGACTGATTATTATCTTTGGTCTTCTAATCTTAAAAAAACTGGATGACTTAAAACACAAATAATATTCTTAAGAAAGGGGAGCTTTCCCCTTTTTTATTGATTTAATGCGTATTTTTTCGTATAATAGGCAAGGTTATCGAGGTGATATAATGAAAGATTTTTGGTATGAATGTAAACACGTATGTAAACAGACAGGCGCAAGATATGGGATTCTTCATACACCACATGGTGATGTAGAAACACCTATGTTCATGCCTGTAGGAACACTGGCAACAGTAAAAGGTATTTCTCCTGAACAGCTTAAAGAAATGGGCTCTCAGGTTGTACTTGCGAATACTTATCATTTATGGTTAAGACCAGGTAGTGATATTGTAAGAGATGCAGGAGGGCTTCACCAGTTCATGAACTATGATGGACCTATCTTGACAGATTCTGGAGGATTCCAGGTATTCTCATTAGGTAAGACACGTAAGATTGAAGAAGAAGGTGTTACCTTTAAGAGTATTGTGGATGGTTCTAAGCTATTCTTATCTCCTGAAAAGTCTATCGCAATTCAGGAAGATTTAGGTGCTGATATTATTATGAGTTTTGATGAATGTGCACCTTATCCATGTACTCATGATTATATGAAGAACTCTGTAGAAAGAACATTAAGATGGGCTAAGAGAGGTCAGGAAGCACATAAGAGAGAAGACCAGGCTTTATTTGGTATTGTTCAGGGTGGTGAGTTTGCGGATTTACGTGAACTAAGTGCTAAGACTTTAGTTGATATGGATTTCCCTGGCTATTCTATTGGTGGTACTTCTGTAGGTGAACCTAAACCAATCATGTATAAGATGATTGAAGATAGTGTGAAGTGGTTACCTGAAGATAAGCCTAGATATTTAATGGGTGTAGGTAATCCTATTGATTTAATTGAAGGTGCTATGAGAGGTATTGATATGTTTGACTGTGTACTTCCTACACGTGTCGCAAGACATGGTGCACTTATGACACATCATGGACGTATGAATATCAATAATGAAAAGTATAAGCGTGACTTTACTCCTATTGATGATAAGTGTCATTGTTATGCATGTAGAAATTATACAAGAGCTTATTTAAGACATCTTCACAAGTGTGATGAAATCTTTGGTAAGTCTTTATTATCTATTCACAATGTTGCATTCTTATTAGATCTTGCAGCAGATATTAGAAAAGCAATTCAAGAAGACCGTTTAGCTGATTTTAAGGAAGAATTCTTAGAACAGTATGGTCGTGATGTTTATGAAAGGGCGTTTTAGTTTTATGGATATTGAATTATTTGATTATGATCTTCCAGAAGAATTAATTGCACAGACACCATTAAAGAAGCGTGATACTTCACGTTTAATGGTTCTAGATAAAGAAACAGGAGATGTTGAACATAAACATTTCTATGATATTCTAGATTATCTAAAGCCTGGTGATGTGCTTGTAAGAAATAATACAAAGGTTATTCCAGCACGTCTTTATGGTCTTAAGGAAGAAACTGGTGGACATGTAGAAGTTCTTTTATTAAAGGACCTTCATGATGATTTATGGGAATGTTTAGTAGGTAATGCGAAGATTGTAAAGCTTGGTACTGTGATTACTTTTGGTGATGGACGTTTAAAGGCTCAGTGTACTGAAATAAGAGAAGAAGGTATTCGTATCTTCAAGATGATTTATGATGGAATCTTCTATGAAATTCTTGATCAGTTAGGTATTATGCCTTTACCACCATATATTAAAGAAAAGTTAAATGACCCTGATCGTTATCAGACAGTCTATGCAAAGGTAGAAGGTAGTGCTGCTGCCCCTACTGCTGGCTTACATTTTACTGAAGAATTACTTCAGAAAGCAAGAGAAAAAGGAATTGAAATCCTAGATGTCACTTTACATGTTGGTTTAGGTACATTTAGACCTGTTAAGGTAGAAAATGTATTAGAACATCATATGCATAGTGAATATTATGAAATCAGTGAAGAAGTAGCTGAAAAGTTAAATCAAGCTAAAAAGGAAGGTAGACGTATTATTGCGGTTGGTACTACTTCTTGTCGTACATTAGAAGCAAACCATTCTAAATATGGATGCTTTAAGGCAACTCATGAAAATACAAATATCTTTATTTATCCTGGTTATACATTTACTGGTATTGATGCATTGATCACAAACTTCCATCTTCCTAAGTCTACATTAGTGATGCTTGTAAGTGCTCTTGCGGGTAGAGAACATATCTTAAATGCCTATAAGATTGCAGTGAATGAGAAGTATCGTTTCTTCTCATTTGGTGATGCAATGTTTATCCACTAATGAAACAGAATTATCGTTTAGTGATGTTGGAGACTCTTAAACATTTAGAAGGACGTCCAAAGTTATTGCTTCATGCATGCTGTGGTCCTTGTTCTTCTAATGTAATTAAAGAGTTATGTCAGTACTTTGATATTACTATTTATTATACAAATAGTAATATCTACCCTGCTGATGAGTATCATCGTCGTGAATCTGAGTTAGAAAGATTTGTGAGAGAGTTCAATGATAAAGAGAACCAGAATGTACAGGTGGTAGAAGATACTTATGATCCTGAAGAATATTTAACGCATATTGCGCCATATAAGGATACAGGAGAAAAGGGCTATCGCTGTTATGTGTGTTATAGAGTAAGAATGGAGAAGGCAAGAGATTATGCAAAGATGCATGGTTTTGATTATTGGACAACTGTGTTGTCTGTTTCTCCTCATAAGAATAGCCAATGGATCAATGAGATTGGTGATGATTTAGATCTAGAGACACCAAAATTCCTTCATAGTGATTTTAAGAAGGATAATGGTTATTTAAAATCAACATGTATGAGTGATGAATATCATATGTATAGACAGAACTACTGTGGCTGTGTTTATAGCTATCAGGAAATGCTGGAAAGAGAAAAAACAGACCTCTAATGAGATCTGTTTTTTAAGTTATCTAAGAATAGTTTAATCTTCTCAGTCGCAATTTTTAGTTCTTCTAATGAGTATGCATAAGAGACACGGATAAATCCTTCTCCGGCATCACCAAAGGCTGTACCTGGTACACAGGCAACCTTCTGATCATTTAATAGTTCTTCACAGAATTCTTCAGATGTAAGTCCTGTAGAACGGATACATGGGAATACATAGAAAGCACCCATTGGGTTAAATGTATGAAGTCCCATATCATTAAATGTTTTTACAAGGAAGTTTCTACGTGAGAGATAAGAAGCTCTCATTTCTTCTACTTCTTTATCACAATGTCTAAGTCCATCTAATGCACCATATTGTGCAGCAGTAGGTGCTGACATGATAATATACTGATGAATCTTACACATTGCCTTAGAGAGTACTGGGTTCGCAAGGACATAACCAAGTCTCCAGCCAGTCATCGCATAAGCTTTAGAGAAACCATTGATGACAATAATCTGATCTTTGATTTCTGGGAATGAAGCCAATGTACAGAATGGTTCTTCATAACTAAGTTCTGCATAGATTTCATCTGATATAACGATAATACCTGATTCTTTAATAATTGGTACTAGTTTCTCATAGTCTTCTCTTGTCATTGCCCCACCAGTTGGGTTTGAAGGGAAGTTGATCAACATGACCTTTGTCTTTGGTGTAATGGCTGCTTTAAGCTTTTCAGGTGTTAATTTAAATTCATCTTTTTCTTCTAGATGAATTCTTACAGGTACTCCTCCTGAAAGAATAACACTTGGTTCATAGGCTACATATCCTGGGTCTAGGATAATCATTTCATCACCTGGATTCATTAATGATCTTACTGCGATATCAATACCTTCTGAACCACCTACAGTCACAATGATTTCTTTTTCAGGATCATAATGTACACCAAAACGACGATAATAATAATTACTAATTTCCTGACGTAATTCTAATAAACCTCTGTTTGCGGTATAGAAAGTACGTCCTTTTTCAATTGAATAGATTGCAGCTTCTCTAATCTTCCAAGGTGTCGCAAAATCAGGTTCCCCTACACCTAATGAAATAACACCTTCCATCTGGTTCGCAAGATCAAAGAACTTACGAATACCACTTGGTTTAATAGTTTGTGCTGCAGTACTTAATTTCTTCTCATAATCCATTTTATGGAGTCACCACCAGTCGCGTATTTTTACCATCTTCATCATCTACTAGGACATGTCCATCTGTCTTATATGGCTTTAACACAAATGTTGTTTTTGTTCCTGTAACACCAGGAATACATGCTAATTTAGATGCAACAAAGTGCGCGACTTCCTGCATAGTACGACCCTTTACAATGCACATAAAATCATAATCACCTGATAATAAATACATTGTTTCAATTTCTTCGTACTTATAAATATGTGACGCAATACGATCATAACCATATTCTCTTTCAGGAATAGCGTTGATTTCAATCATCGCAGTCACAAGTTCAGTATTTGTCTTGTCCCAGTTGACAATAGTATGGTAACCACAAATAATCTTCTCTTTTTCTAGTCTATTTAATCTTTCTACAATGCTGTCTTTAGATTCTGCTAGCGCGGCGGCTAGGTCAGAAACCTTATATCTTGCATTTTTCTGTAATAATTGAATTAAAAGACCATCACTCATAGATAAAAGTTCCTTATTATCCAACCTCTTGTCCTCCTTTGACTATTTTACAATTATTTTATAATAATGAAACTCATTAGTAAATAGAGAATAATTGTGATAAAATATTTTCATATGGAGGTGTCCTGTCAACTACCCACGACCTAAAAGGTCATGGGCTTGTAACTGCCCAGTCGTACTAACGGTTTACACCTCCGACCTTTAACCCCAATAGATATTGCTATCTAAAGTGGCGTTACATCATA
>ERZ869979.273-NODE-273-length-15919-cov-4.464272_pt1 | contig 15919 bp, 11 predicted proteins | sample MGYA00521269_ERZ869979 | MGnify/ENA primary metagenome ERZ869979 (study PRJEB32232, sample SAMN07284974) | human gut metagenome | biome: human-associated habitat; material: feces | host: Homo sapiens | place: Tanzania | collected 2014-04-05 ... | reverse complement strand
GTTGATATCTTTAAGCATCTATATCATAATTCGTAACAAGCTATTACTACAGATAAAAGATTGCGCAAAAAAGAGTATTATTTCGCAGATTTTGCGGAATAATTATTTGAAATTGATTTGGATACAACTTCAAGATATTATATACACAGTATTAGATTAGTATTTATAACTACATTAGAGGTATTTATGACAAACAAAACATTGGATTATTATAATAAAAACTCAGAAGCATTTATTCAAGGTACAATATCAGCCGATTTGAAGGACATGCAAAATAAATTTTTAAAAGAGTTAAATGGAAATAAAATACTGGATTTTGGATGTGGATCTGGTAGAGATACAAAATGTTTTATTGAAGCTGGCTATGATGTTGATGCGATTGATGGATCTATAGAATTATGTAAAAGTGCCAGTAAATATACAGGGATTCAAGTTAAGCACATGTTGTTTCAAGATCTAGATAAAGAAAATTATTATCATGGCATTTGGGCTTGTTCTTCTATACTACATTTACCAAAGTCAGAATTAAAAGATGTCTTATCGAAAATGAGTAGAGCTTTAAAAGATGATGGAATTATTTATACATCATTTAAATATGGTGATTTTGAAGGAGAAAGAAATGGACGATTCTTTACTGATTTCACCTTAGATATTTTTAAAGACTTCATTAAAGATGTAGATAATCTAATGATTAAAGAATATTGGATTACAACAGATGTAAGACCTGGAAGGGAGGAAGAAAAATGGTTGAATCTACTCCTTCAAAAGACCCTTTCTTAGTTGAACATACTGATTTTTCTTTAAGAGAACAAATCGAATATCCAAATGGTGGAATATCTAATTTCTATGATAACGGAAAAGACATGATTATTATTGACGAAGATATTTGTGCACATAATTCAAGTGAGCCTGTATTTTCATATATGCTAATTACAGATAAACAAAACAATTATATGCACCAATTCAACAGAGTTTTCCGCTTCTTAGGCTACTCTCATTTAGAAGTTGATAAATATCTTTCAAGAAACGAAATTGTAATGCCTATAAATCATACAAAAAATGTTGGAGACAGAAGCGAACAGTCTGATGTATCTCCATTGGAATTACATTTCGAAAAGAGTTTTTCAAATGCGTATGGTATGAATGCACTAAAATACATTACGCGAGAATATGGTATTTGTGATGAAAATGGGAAGAATTATTTTCTGGATTATTTTGTGCGAACAAAAGATGAAAAATATGCGGTTGAAGAAAATGGTGTAACTTATCATCATCCTCAAATCATAGGTGAAGAAAAATATAAAAACCAATTAAGAAAACAAAATACATGTGCTTCATGGGGAATCAAATTATTCCGTTTTTCAACTGAGGATTGTGCATTTGAAAATCGTATTGAAGATGATATTAAGCAATATTTTGGAAATGATCCATCCAATTTTATTGATAATGGTTTAAAAATAGATAGATCTGTTGAATTGTATGAACACCAATCTATAAGTTTACAAGAAATTCAAAAAAGAAGGGCTGCAGGAATTAAAGCATTTTTAATTGTATTACCAACAGCAGCAGGTAAATCAAAAATTGTTGAAGAAGATTTGCGTGAGTTTGCCAAGAACAAGCCAAATTTTAAAGGCTTAATTTTAGTACCAGGAATTAACATTCTTGCAGATTGGATTCAAAGAATTCATAATTCTTTACCTGAACTAGAAGATAAAATTGATATAAGAACCTATGCATATATGGCAAGACATTATACTGAATTACCTTCAGATTATTATAACTATTTAGTTGTTGATGAAGCTCACCATGCCGTGGCTCCAATACTAAAAAGAGTCATTCAATATTATAATACGGATTTCACAATAGGTTTGACTGCAACTGATCAAAGGCCGGATAAGAAAAAATTGGAAACTGTATTTGGTACATATTCCACTTCATTATCTTTAAAAGAAGCTATGGAAAAAGGTATTGTTGCCAAGGCAAATGTATATCGAATTGAAACAAACATTGATTTATCCAAAGTGCGTTTTAATGGTAAAGATTATGTAAATGCCGATCTAGAAAAAAGAATAAGAGTCACTTCTCGAAATGAATTAATTGTAGATGTACTAAAAGAATACTTTACTACTGGAGAAGCAAGTTTACGCCAAGGTGTTATTTTTTGTGTTAATGTTGCTCACGCAAACGAAATGGCACGGCTTTTAAACAAAGCTGGCATTGTTGCATCTAGCTATACTGGACAGACAAAAAATCCATCTTCTGTCATGGACGATTTCAAGAATAAGAAAATTCGATTCCTATGTACTTGTAACATGATTTCTGAAGGATGGGATTATCCTGAACTTGGCATTTTAGTTATGGCTAGACCCACTCTTTCTAAAGTTCTGTATTTACAACAAATCGGTAGAGGTTTACGAAAAACAGACATTAAGAAAAATGTAATTGTGATAGATGTTGTGGATGAATATGGAGCTATGATTAAGGCTTGTAATATGCATACGATCTTTGCCAATCCATATTATGTACCATTTGGTGATATCACAATAACAAATTACACTCCTGGTGACATGTTAGTTGTTGATGGCATTGAAGAACGTGTTGAACGAATCACTGAAGTAGATGTCAATACATTTGAAGATAAGTATGGTGATTATCTAAGTCAGGAACAATTAGCCAGAGAATATTTTGTTAATACTGGTACTATAACAAGTTGGATTAAAAAGGGAAAAATAAAGCCAAGTGTAGAATATAAATTTGGTAGTAAAGCCCTATATTTATTTAGTCCTGACGATGTTGAAAAATACCGAAACGAACTAGGCATAAAAGAACACAACAATGATACAATCAAACAAGACTTCTTTGAATTCTTAGAAGAAAGAGATTATTCATTATCTTATAAAATGCCATTCTTATTAGCGTTTGTTAAAAACGTTAATACTATTGGTGATGCGAAAATAGACGATGTATTAAATGATTATATTGCATTCTACCAAGACAGAATTGATAGAGGACTTCAAGTAGATCGTAGTACATGTCCATACAATGAAACCACTCTAAAAGATAGAAAAGCAATTTGCAGAAATATGCTGACAAATCCATTTGAGAAATTTGAGCGAAAAAGATTCTTATACTATTCAAAAGACTTGAGCATTATCGCAATGAATCATGCTCTATATAGTAAGATGAATAAAGAAGATTGGGATAGAGTTAAATCACAAATGCAAGAAGATCTAACACACTATTATTCTGATATGGGTGGAATTTAGAAACGGTTTGACCACAAACAGTCAAACCGCTTTTTCTAATACAAAACTAAACATTTAATAAATCATAAAAAGTATATTCATCAATTATAGAAATATCTTGTCCTTCAAGTTGTAATTTTTCCGCCTTTTTATGTTTCGAGGATTTTTCACCTTTTAATATCGCATTGTAATCGTTGTTACCCAATATCAAGTAATTAGTTTGCTTATTCACAGAATTATCTAAAATACCACCTAGATTGACCACTAATTGCATTGCATCTTTTCTAAGCATTCTTTCTAGCTTTCCAGTAAATACAACATGTTTCTGATAAAAGAAATTATCTTCATCTATTTCAACATTTTCTGGAGCAAAAGAAGAAATGTCAATTCCTTTTCCATTCGATTGTTTATGAGCATACCACATATCTTCAATCTTTAGATTTTTTGCCTCCATTGTTGTTTTAATTGAATCATACAATTCCTTTGTAGCAATACAATCCGCAATCGAACGATGCTCATTATTATGTAATCCTAAGTATTCCGTTAAGTCAGATAATCTATGATGTTTTAATTCTGGATATACTTTTCGTGCAAATTGCATAGTATCCATATAATAATTATTTATTGGTTGTTTAAAACCTTCACTTAAAAATCGCATATCAAAGGATGTATTATGTCCTACAATAATATCATCACCAATAAATGTTAAAACCTCATTTTTAACATCATTAATTGTTGGCATTCCTTCAACCATTTCATTTGTAATACCTGTTAATGAAGTAATAAATGAATCAATCGGACTTTCCGGTTTTACTAGTTGAGAATATTGATCAACTATTTTATTATTTCTTACTCTTAAAATGCCAATTTCAATTATTTCATCATAATATGCGGATAAACCTGTAGTCTCCGTATCTAAAACACAATAATCATCAATTATTCTCTTAATATAACTTTTACTAGCCATAATAACCTCCTCAACTACTTTTCCAATGGAATATCAAGCATTTGAAAAATTTGTTCAATTATTTCCTTTGCATCTTTTCTACGAAGATATTTATGATATTGCTGATTATAGTAATTTCTTAAACAATTATAACAAGAAGTATCTTCATCACAACAATTTTGATTTACCTTTTTATAAGCCATTCTTAATGCCTTAATTAATTCATCTTGATTTAATAAACGTTTCGAATGGCCAGCACCACCAGGAACATTATCAAATATCAAAATATCAATAGTGTCTGAATCCATGTTCTTTTCAACTAAGCCATCTATATCATTTCTTTCAATATTAAAAGCTTCACTAATGCCTTCTAAAAATGCATATAAAAATGATAATGCTGGATAACGGTTTTTTTCGTATGAATGCAGAGTTGGAATAATAAAACGTGTTACATCTGTTTTAAATTTATGTCCAAGCTGAATTTTATATAAAGTTTGATTATTACATTTAAAATCTCTGTAATTCTTATGTTCTCTGTTTATTTCAGGAACTGAATTTTTTTTCAATTCAGCATAGCCACATTCTGGGCAATAATAGAAATTTGATTTATTTCGAATAAACAATTCATCATCACTAGTAGATTCAATACTAATACGTCCAAGATTACTCACTTTCTTTGTAGTTTTACCACCTACATAAGCAACTTCTCCAGAATATGAACGCTTAGGTTTTATACGTGTCCCATCTTTATTAGGTCCGGTCTTAAAGCCATATTCTGGCACCACAAAGAACGCTGGTTCCTGGCTCAAATGTAATTGTCCTTTGCAATGATTGCATTCAGATAAACCATAAGGAGTTAGACTAATATTCACTCTTCCACAATCTGGACATATCTCATAATATTGTTTTACAAATTCACTTTGTTTAGGTAAATTGATATATCTTGAAGTATACTTCTTACCATCTACTATCACTTCAGAATCTGGAGCATATTCAGAAATAGCAATTCTTAAATCACGAGATAAGTCTTTATCATGTCGTTTAAAGCCATTTTCATACACATCCAAATTAACAACATCTACCGGGAATCCATATTTAGGAATAATGCTATATTTACTTAAATCATCAATAACTTTACAATTCTTAATTGTAGCAATTTGATTTTTAATAGCATCCGCTTGTCTTAAATTGTCATCTTTAATAGCTTCTGCTTTATATGTTTCTAATTCTTTAATGTTATTCTGTATATCAGAAACAAAATAATTTAATTTATCCAAATAATCCTTGTCTTCAACCCACTTATAATTTTTATAATCTAGTTTAATATCATATAACAACTTGTTATCTATATATTCACATAAATCATTCGGTTTTTCGTCCAAATATTCTTTATAAGCCTCAATACCACCATTAAAAATTAAATCATCAATAGAATAAAAATACTCAAAATGTTTTTTAAAGAAAAAACCAAAAGATGCTGCCACTAAATGTCTAAGTACAATTTTCTCATTTGCCACATCAAAGTGTGGAGGTTGAATAATTCCAGCAATCATTTTTGTCGGATCATCAAAATATGTATAATCATGCGATTTAGCACTGCAATATGTTAATACAAATGCTGAACTATCTTTTCTACGACCTGCACGACCAGCACGCTGAACATAATTTGCTGGAGTTGGAGGTACATTTCGCATATAGACTGTCTCTAAATCCCCAATATCTACACCCATTTCAAATGTTGTAGAACAGCTTAAAATGTTAATCTTCTTTTCTTTAAAATCCTTTTGATACTGCTTAGCAACTTTTCTTTGAATTTGTGCCGTGTGCTCTTGAATAATAATTCTTTCAATTTTCTTTGTCTGATATTGTTTACGATAATAGTTATTTGTGAAATATTCATCTGGATCTATCTCTACCAATTCACCCTTACAGTCTTTTGTAAAACAAGCATTATTTACGTTATATGGAGTCACTCGTCCACATACAGGACAAACATAAAACTTCTTGCCATAACCACTTTTCAACACATATTTACCAGCTTGTATTTGATAAACATCTTCATCGTCCTTTTTCTGAAGAATACTTGTTTGCTCAAATGCCTCAAAAATAGTTGATATCATACTCTTTGCTTTATCAGCCTCGCAATGCAAGGCTTTAGTCACATATTCAACTACCATATTTTCTTTTTCATTTATAGGTAACAGGCTTCGAATATATGTTTTCTTTTTTCCGTTGCCTTTTGCCTCTTGTAACGAAACATAGTTATTGAATTTACGATAATCTAAATGATCCATTTTTTCTTCTGTGGTTAAACCAGAACAAGAATAATCAATAGCTGGTGTCGTTCTAAAGGCCAAAAGGATCATTTCAACTAAATCGTGAAATTCTTTCTTAGAAATTCTACTAATGCCTACTTCATCAAATATTTCATTTAAAGCTTCTTCACTAGTGTCATTCAAAATATCATCTATATTTAAGTCAAAATATAATAAACCTAAACCTTCTGCACTATATCGACCGTCCACCAATAGCAACTCTTTTAAAATACATATCCATGCATTTTTTTCTGCGTCCATATCCCCTTCAAATAAATGTTTATTCTCTATTTCCTTTTTTAATAATGAAGCTGCATTGTTTACTGCGATATCTTGATAATTATTCTCTTCCAAAAGTTTCAACAATAATCTTTTCTGTATTAATCTTGTTTGATTACTATCCATGAACACAGATGCAAAACTAGCTTGTTGCCTACTATCTGAAAAGCATAGAAATTGTTTAGTTTTTGGAACTATTCTTTCTACTTTTTTCTTAGAAAAATTAAGACCACCCGATGATTTTTTTATGTTAGTATTTTCACCTTCATCAATAGCGTCGTATAAAATCTGACCAATCAATGCTGTGCCTTCATCTTTACCTACACTTACTGTTTTTACAATTCCATTTTTACTTTTATGCCCACAACTTAAGCACGTATTAATATTATTGGCTGCCGATTTTTTATTCTTTTCTTCTACCTTATATAGATTAAAGCTATATTCATCTCCACACTTGCAAACCGATGCATTTAAATTTGCTGTTTTGTGTATGCATCCACATTTTGCACAGACCGTATATTCCTCATACTTCGTATCCTCTTCTGCATCATCCAAACCAACATTAGGCTTTTCTGTCAAAAAATAATCCACATATACAGATTCTTCATCCCCATAGTTATCATAAATGTCAACTTCGTCATTTTGAATCAAATAACTTAAATTATCTTTACTACTTGTAACAATTTTTCCAATGACATAAGTTGCATTACAATATCTACAGTTCCCAACCTCAAAAGCTTTCATGCCATTCAAATAATTCTTTTTTATTAATGTTAAATCTGGATTTTTTCCAAATGTAACATATGCACCTGATAAAGCTCTAACAAAAGAATGATATTTTAATTCAAATAGACCCATACCATCTTTTTCAGCAAAGTTTATGATATCAATAAGATCTGATAATTGTTTTGAATTAATTCTTGGTTCAAACTTCTTTGCTAAATCACGAAAGTTTTTAGGTCCATTCATTAAATTAGAATATACCATCCAAGTATTATATTCTCCCTCAAGAAAATTATATAATTTTTCCTTAGCATCCTTACCTGAAATAGGAGCATATTTTGATAAAGCGCTAGCTAATTCAGTTTCATTATTTAAACTTTTTTTAATTAGCGAAATGTCTTTTCCATCTAATGCATATTTTCTAACTTCATTTGAAAAAGAAAGTCTATCTGCATAAATAATATCCGAAGTATCATAATCTACAGATGTAAGCTTTTTAGCAAAAGAAACAATATCCTTGTCCGATTTATTCTTTTCTCCTAAAGTTGCACTTGTCAGAATAAAATTAGGCTTTTTCTTTGCAAATCCAGTTACTCTTTTTAATAACATAGATAATTCTATTCCTAATGCACCGCCATATGTATGTGCCTCATCCAACACAATAAATCGCCAATTATTTAAATTTTCTGGACTAAACAATACACTATCATTTGGACGAATCAACATATATTCCAACATAGAATAGTTTGTGAATAACAAACTCGGAGGATTGTTTCTCATTTCTTCTCGAGTAACCAATTCATTATCTGGTAAAGATTCAATGCCATTTTTCTCCGCAAACTTTTCTCTGGTCCCACCATCTTTATAATTTTCAGGTGTATCACCAGTAAATGAGCCATATGTTATTTCTGGATATGATCTCAAAATTTCTCTTAATCTATCTATTTGATCATTTACTAAAGCATTCATTGGATACAAGAACATTGCTCTAATTCCTGGTTCTTTATTTCCATTTCTTCGTTCCTTCATAATTTCATTTATGATTGGATACAAAAAACACTCTGTCTTTCCTGAACCTGTACCTGTAGTAACAACTATATTTCTTTTATCTGCAATCTTTTCTATAGACTTTTCCTGATGCAAATAAAGTGTACGATTTAAATGAATATTTCCTAGCTTTCTAAAATCTGGATCAACAATATTCTTGTCAATCAATTGATTTAAGCTATGCCCCTTCTTAAATGGCATAGACATGTGCAAAAAGGGACCTTTGTACAACTCTTCTTGATCCAATCTACTCTCATATAAGTCTTGATATTTATCATTTCCAAACGAATAAGATGAGCGTAGGTACTCTCTATATTCCTTATCGATAAAATCTGCTTTCTCTACTGCTGTTCGTCGCATTAAAACACCCTTTCTTATATTCAATTTGATATTCAACTATATCTGTAGCATATCTATCGTTTAAATTATGTAATATACACTTATTATCTTTATCAAGTAACAATCCATCACCATCTACTGTGATAGAAGCTCTAAATGTACGTGATGCAATATCATTTATAGTAACAATCACAGTTTCAAAACCTTTAATCGGTTTTATAATCCCGTTTTGCTCACAATAAATGGTTCCTAAATAAGTATCATTATCATATTGTTTATTCATTTTAATAAAATTATTCTTCAATCGAATTTCCTGATAATTCTTATCATCAATATCCCAATCAATATAATAAGCTTTCTTAATCCTAAAATTTCTGTTTAAGAAATAATCCATTCCATAAAATTTCTTCTCTTTATTCCAAATGAGATTGTTTGTTGTTTTAAATCCAACTCTTGTCTTTTCAAAAACTTTAATTGTATACGGAGTATCAGATTTAACATTCTTAACAAGGATATTCCTTGAACTCTCAATCTTGTCCAAGCATAAAATTTGCTGGTCCTCTTCATACACTTCTACGGCTACAGAATTCTTTCCACAATATGCTATAGAAAATATGAATTGATTATTATTTCTGTCATAATTAAACTCGCATTCATTTTGAAGTACGTAATTGTGATTCAAACAACATATACCCTTCATTTCTCCATTTTCATGCCATCCGATATGAACTGTTTTATAATTAGATTCATACTTTTTAATAAAGCCAATTCGTAAAGCTACTGAATGTTCATTTTTTATATCAATCGAATCTAGCAAGGAACTATAATTTCCAATGAATCGTATTTGATTTGTGTGTATACCATACAAATGCAGAACAGAATCAGATTTAATCTCATCTTTCCAAATTGGCTCATTAAATGGTTTCCAATTTGAATTATCCAACTTATAAAGCCCAACATCTAATGGAAACTCAAAGTTGTAGTACCGATGATTATGTTGAAAAAATAACCCTAAATCATCAATGGATTGTATATCAAAAAATTTACTGATATTTTCAGTTAGAGATGAATTTATATTTAAAATATAATTGTGATCGTCTACTTTACTTAAATTTTCTTCAAAATCAGAGTCCAAAGCAACTTTATAAGTTAAACCACTAATATTTTTAGATGATGTCAAATCATACACAGAAATAACATGTATACCATTTGTTAATTGTTTTAGAGGAACAATATATTCATATCGATTATTTTCCCTATTTTGTTTTACATTTAAATCCGTCAATTTGAATTCTTTAAAATTTAATCTTATTCCTAAACATTGCAAAGGAAGATCTGATTGGAATACTAAACAATCAATTTGCTTATACATTTCATATTGAGTATTTACTTCTGTAACATAATGGTCAATTAATTTTAACCCACATACGCCTAGATTCCTTATAGCTGAAAATCTATACATATAGCCATCAACTTCTAAAACTTGTGTTTTATCTACAATGGCAGAACCAATTCGATATTTTTCTTTAGTTAAGAAATCTCTAACATGTTCTGATTGGGTTCTATGAATCACTTGCAACTGACCGTCAAAATTTGTATTTGATTTTACTTCGTTACCATTAAGGTTAAAAAACAAAACATCTCTATACAATTTTTTCTTAGTGGAATAAATCACTTCACCCTTTTCATATAGTAAATATGTTAATTGTCCTAATGGTTTATTAATTTTAATTTTATTTACACTAACAGTATAACCACCAAATATTGCTTCTATTTCTGGCCTAGTATTTTCATATAATACTTCTCCATTATTCTCCACAACCACACGAATATCGCTATAACAAACAGAATCCTTTACTTTATGCATTGGTGGAATCAACTCAACAATATCTTTATTTAAAACAAATTTAGGTTCCCAACGATTACCATCATTTGTTCTTTTTCGACTACAGTGATCTTCTTTATGATATTCTTTCAGCCAATCATTAAATCCATTTCTAAAATATGGATTTTTTATTGAAGATCCATTCTTGTCCCAAAAGAATTGATCTATTAATTTAATGACTAAAACGCTTAATCTTTTTATACTTTCGAAATTCTCCTCTTTTTGGATTAATGATTTAGTCGTCTTGATTAATCTATACGTCTTTTTTGTAACATTTAATGTTAAACTATCATCTTCTAAATTTAGTTTTTTTCTTAATCCACTATAAATAAAATCAAATTCATTCATCAAATCACAATTAGAAAGTGAATAATCGAAATTCTTTTGATAAATATCAAAAATAAATTCAAAGAAGCAAGATAAAAAATATTGAGGTACAATTGACTGTAAAAGCACTGTATTAATAATTCGTTCCGTTTTTTCACGGTACATTGGTATCTCATACTTACGAATCAATGAACGTATAGTTCCATTAATCCTTTGTTCACTACCATGCTCATACAAATCTGAATAAACAGTTTCTACCTTATCATAAAAACTTCCATCATATTCCATTAAAGCAATCAAAACTAAAGATAAGAAAATAATTTCATCGTCTGCTACACTAATTCCACTATACGATTCCATCTTTCGTTTTAATTGAATTTCTGCAGAATAATGAATCTTACGAATCATATCTTCATTGTCTATCAATTCAATTAAATCAATTCCTATAATATTTCTTGCTCTAATTTGTTTCTTTAAATATTCAATACGTAAATTTGATTTTGAATCAATAATTGATGAACTTATCAAGTGTAATAATTCTTTTTGTTCATCAGTAGTAACAATATTATCGTCTAAAACTTTCATTACAATCAAAGATATATTGTCATAAACGGTAATTCCACGTAATTGTTTATTGTCATTCAACCAATTGTTTAAATTTCTCACTTCATCTTCATTAATGACACTATCACAAACAATGCCTTCTATTATTCCATTTAATTCATTTAATGACGCACCAATATTATCTATGCTATGTTTATATTTATTGGCATAGTTTAATAATAATTTTCTTTCATCATCACTGATCATTCCATCTTCTAGTACATCCTCAATATCGTTGATCAACGATTTATACTCATCATTTAAGCTAAGACTTCTATTTTTATCCAACCAATCATTCAGCTCTTTGACTTCTAAATTATTTATAACTCCGTCATAATTAATTCCCAATATAATTCCTCTTAGTTCTTCAATCTTATCCATATTATTCAACCCTTACTTATAAACTGCTATATAATTAAGTATATAACATGTAAACCTTTTCAAAAAGATCCATAAGTTAACTATACTAACTAAAATTACTAATATTGCGTTATTTTATATAATATATTTAATTGAAATAGCATTTATATTTATAACCACACAAAAAAAGGAGTGTCAATTAACACTCCAAAATAAATTGAAATCCAACCTATGGAAACGAATACATTAGAAAGGAGGTTGAACTAGTTAGATTTCAATTTTTAACTCAAAACTCATTTATTCAAACGAGTCCACATTTTCCAAAAGATAATTATTTAAAAATAAAACTATTAGATTTCCAAAAATCCCCATACCAATAAAGAAGAAACTAGATTCTAACTGTGTATAGTACAATCTAGCTACTCCAGACAATCCTATAAACATAAAATCCAAACATATAAACAACAACAATTTTCTACTTTTTTGAGTATCCATCTATTTCACGCTTTCTTCCAGAGAATTCTCAAGATTTTCATCTTCATTCTCATTCGATTCAGCTATATGTTTACTTCTTTCAAAAGCCTCATGTAATTTCAATGCTTTTTCTTTTTGCTCTTGTCTGTCATGATACCATCCCATAGCTTTATCAGTGATAAATGTAATTGCCTTAAAAGCAAAGAAACTCACTACAGCAGTAGCAGCACCTTCAACTATACCTTTAGATTTTCCCTTATTAAAGCAATCATCCGAAAGATTCCTTACTCCATTCTTCATGTCACCATCACCATACTCACTCAAGGCACGAGTAACCTCGGCACAATTGGCTCGATCTAAATCACAATTTAATAATTCATAAGTTTCATTCTTTGACATAAAATATGTCCTCCTTCTTTTTTTACAATCTCATTGTATTTTAATTCATCCTTGTTTGTCGCTCACAATCCGTGAGATTATGCATCTTCAATCAAATTATTTAACACTCTAATATATTTCAAAGCATATTTATTACCTGCCTTCTCAAAAACTTCCATCATTTTTCTTCCAATCAAATTTGACATTTCAAATGTTAAATTTTTGTCAGCAAAACCATATATATACCGAAAAGCAATATAATAATAAGCTAAATCTTTATATTCAGTGCATTCCATTAATGATTTAATATCTGATTCTATATATTTCTCTTCTTCAACTTCACTTTCTAATCCACAATCAAAAAACATTCTTAAATAAACATCTTTATATTTTGGATTAGAAGAAAGATTTTCAATCTTATTTCCTGAAAAATATTCTTCATTAAATTTTTCAAGAAACTCAGCATAGCACTGGATACCTAAACTATTTGCTAATGATACATAGTCATTATTTTCAAAAAACAGATCACTATAAGCTTCATCTATTTCAAAATACAACTCATCTAGGTAATCCTCGTTAAAATTCTCGCTTAATTTATCTATAAGCTCACGATGTCTATTATTTGCTTTTAAAAAAATTTCATTTTTTTTAGCTTCCTTTGTGCAAACAATCGGAAAAAAAGTTAATAAAATTTCCTTACTTCGATTTTCAGTGTTAGATAAATCTTTCTCAAATAAGTTTTTTGCCACTAAACAATCACTCAAATCTACATTACATAACTCATATTCTGTTATTCTATAGTGCCTAGCAAGTTTTCTTATTGTTTCATCATTTGGTTTTCTATTACCACTTTCATAATTTGATATAGTATTTGGAGAATTAAAGCCAAGCACTAATGCTAGATCTAACTGAGTTTCTCCAAACACTGTACGTAATATCCCAATATTATTTGCTAATCTATTATTTTTCATATTGTTCTCCCTGTATAATTTCAACTTGTTTTCTATCCTCAGACTTTAAAATTGACGTATTACTTACATGCATCTGGTCCGCCAACTTTCTATTTCTTTCAATCTTCTCTATTAAACGAATCATGCGCAAACGATTATCAACAGTTTTCATAAATAACACCAATCTTTCTTCTTGATATCTTCAAGCATCTATATCATAATTTCTGTAGAGCATTTTCTACAGCCAAAAGAATGCGGAATAAAATACACTTTTTCGCACTTTTTGCGAAACACGAAACGAGGGCATAATAATGAGTGAACAAAATAAAAAGGAGTTTCAAACTCCCTACGAAGAATATCGAGTAAAAGCTGGATATACCAGAGAAAGTGCTAGTGAAGAACTAAATGGCATTTCACCAGACAAAATCTACCGAATTGAAAAAGGCAAACAAACAGCTGCACCAGACATCGTTCTACAATTAGCCGATTTATACCATGCACCAGAACTATGTAACTATCACTGTACACATAAATGTGAAATTGGACAAAAATACATTCCACAAGTAGACGTACAAGATCTACCTAGCATTATATTAAGCACAGTCGCAACACTAAATGACATCCAACCATTAGTAAATCGATTAATTCAAATCACAATGGACGGAAAAATATCGGATGATGAAATCCCAGACTTTGCTCTAATCAGTACAAAACTAGACGAAATCTCAACCGCATCTGACGTATTAAGATTATGGATTGAAAAGACAATTCAAGTAAACAAACTAAATGGAACACTCTTCTATGAAGAAGTGGATAAACTAAAAAAATAAATTTTCCACACAAAAAGGCAGACTAATCTGCCTCTTTTGAATTTAAGCTATTCGCTAACTTAATGATTTGATGATAAGACTCCTCCGTATTATCCCACCACCAACAATGACTATCATTATTCTCTGTTTCTTCCATTATTTTTAATATCGTAGGACTATATATCTTCTTAACTCTAAAATTAGTAATCAAGTTTCTACGAATCACGGACTTTTTATACTTCCTAGAATATCTAGACAAGCCAATCACATTTACCTGTTCGTATCCATCTCCCCAACAAGGAGGAGCTAACACAACTCGAGTACCACCACGAAATTTTCTAGCACCATACCGAATTTCATGATTCTCACCATACTCATGTTTATCAACAATATTACCAACCAAAGCCCAACGCCACTCTAACTTTTCATCACTCATCATATCAACCTAACCAATTGCTTATTTAAAATAAGAAATTTTATATCCCTCATCCAAATACTCAACATCAAGATCAGGAAGTTTATCATTAAAATAATTAACCATATTCTTTAAACCACCAATCTCACAACCCGCATGATTTACTACAATCATCGGTAAATCATTATCTATCGCAAATTGAGCATCTTTGTAGTTATTAATTCCATCATCCGCCACAATCACAACGTCTGGATTGAATTCTAACATATCAAATATATTTGTTGCTGCACCAGTACCCATAGCCAAATGAGATACTTCTTTATTTACATCTCCAAAAACATAAACACCCTCTTCACCATCATCTTTTAATGCATTCGCCACATGAGTTGCCAATTGAGAAACTGTTTGTTTAGGAATATCAGCATATTGATAATAAGAATTGATCACTCTATCTTTAAAATCAAAACCAAGCTTTTTAGCCCATACATCACTCACACCATATTCAGGAATAGAATCCCAAACATCATGACAACGATATACACAAATATTACCCTTACTTAATAAAGATTTCTTATACTCAATAGACTCTACCAATTTAGTTTCCAAATGCGTACCCGTAGTATAGAAAATATTCTCATGAGAAATAATGAAATTAATTCCCCTCTCCAATGCTTGTTCAATCACCTTATTTGTAGCTACCCAACAAACACCAATCTTCTTTACTTCCTGATCCTCATCACCATACAAAACACGATCACGAGTACAACGATTCCAACGAACCCAAGTACCCTCATCTTTTAAACATTCAATCACATCTTTAATTT
>ERZ869979.270-NODE-270-length-16005-cov-5.047526_pt1 | contig 16005 bp, 12 predicted proteins | sample MGYA00521269_ERZ869979 | MGnify/ENA primary metagenome ERZ869979 (study PRJEB32232, sample SAMN07284974) | human gut metagenome | biome: human-associated habitat; material: feces | host: Homo sapiens | place: Tanzania | collected 2014-04-05 ... | reverse complement strand
CTGTAATACCTGTCATATATGCAGCAAGTGATGATCCAACAGATCCTCTTGAACCAACTATATATCCATGATCGTTTGAATCCCAAACCAGTCTTTGTGCAATGATATACATAACCGAATATCCATTTGAAATAATTGAGTTTAACTCTCTATCTAGTCTATCTTGTACTATATCTGGAAGTGGATCGCCATATAATTTATGTGCTTTTTCCATCGCTATATTTCTTATATCTTGTTCACATCCATCTATATGTGGTGGACATTTCTCGTCTGAAATTGGGCTTATTCTATTACACCAACTTGCAACTAGATTTGTATTTTCTACAACAACTTCATATGCTTTTTCTGGAGTCAAATAATCAAATTCTTTTAGCATTTCTTCTGTTGTTCTAAAATACAAAGGAGCTTGCATATCTGCATCATCAAAGCCTTGACCAGCTTGAATTATTCTTCTATATATTTCATCTTCTGGATTCATAAAGTGAACATCACAAGTTGCTACTACTGGTTTATTTAATTTATCTCCTAGATCGACTATATCTTTATTTATATCTATAAGTTGTTGATGTGTAAGCTTAATATACTCTGGCTCTTCATCTTTTGGTCTTTTTCCTTCTTTTTTTATTTTCTTTCCTATTCTTTCATAAAACGCATTATTACCTAATGGTTGTATTTCAAGATAATCATAAAAGTTAGCTATTTGTTCTATTTGACTTCCATCATTTCTACCAACTTTATAGTCTAAAATTTCTTGATATAATTCACCTTGTTCACACGCAGAACCTATTATTAGTCCTTCTCTATATCTTTTTAACATTGAACGTGAAATTTTTGGTTTCTTATGGAAATTCCAAACATGTGAATATGAAACTAATTTATATAAATTTTTTAATCCAACATAGTTTTTAGCAAGTATAATTATATGATTTGCAGGTAAATTCTTAGATCTATCTGATATATTAGTAAACACATAGTTATTTATTTCTATTTTTTCTTTATCGCAATCCTGTTTCATTCTAATAAACATTTTTGCTGTTGCTCTTGTATCGTTTATAGCTCTATGTGCTCCTTCAAGTGGTATTCCTAAATACTCAACTAAAGTACCAAGTTTATGGTTTTCTACCCCATTATATAGCTCTAGTGACATTTCATATGTATCTATTACTTGTGGCTTAAATTCTAGTCCTAATTTTTTAGCTTTGTTTTCAATAAAACTAACATCAAAGTGTGCATTATGTGCAACTAAGATACAACCTTTACAAAATTCTAAGAATTCTGGTATCATTTGACTCATTTTAGGTGCATCTGCAACCATCTCATCTGTAATATGAGTTAATTCTTGTACATTAAATGGTATAGGTTTTTCTGGGTTTACAAATGTTGTATACTCATCTATTATTTCACCATTTTTTACTTTACAAACTGCTACTTCTGTTATTCCATCAGTATCTGGATTAAATCCTGTAGTTTCCAAGTCAAATACGCAATATGTATCTAATTCAGGAATTTCTGGTTCTACATCTCTTACCAAATATCCCTCTACACCATAAATTATTTTTATTGGTGCAGCATCAAGTATATCTTGTGTAGTAATTTTTCCCTCTTTTTGTACTAAATTTGCATAGTTATCTACGATAACATGGTTAGCTTCTGGGAAAGATTGAACAACACCATGATCTGTTATAGCAATTGCTGGATGTCCCCATTTTATAGCTTGTTTAACTAAATCTGTTACTGATGTAACAGCATCCATTGCACTCATTTGAGTGTGAAGATGTAATTCGACTCTTTTATGCTCTGAATTATCCATTCTTTCAGGTGGCTTTTCACCTTTACAAATGTTATTTACCATTATAGTTAGTTCATTTGAATACGCATCTATTTGTGGTCTTCCTTGAACTAATATATATGTATCTTTTTTTAATTTTCCGTCTACTTCTTCATATTTTTGCTTGTCCAAAAACGTCTTACAAGATACTGTACTAGTTTTATCTGTAACATCAATTGTTAATAATATTTTTCCACTTCTTAGTTCACGTTCTTCTTTATTTATTAACTGTCCATTAATACATACTCTATCTGATCCTGCAACTACTTCTTCAATTTTGGTTATTACTGGATTTTGAATATTTACTCCATAATATACGTTTTCTGGTTGAGGCTCTTTTGCCATTTCTCTTTCTTTCTTTTCTTCTTCTGTAAGAGGAGCTCTTGGAACAAACTTTGGCTTTTCTTTATTTGGAGTAGTAGCATTATTAGTAGCACCACTTTGATCATGATTTTCTGTTTTAAATGCCTCAGCTAAATCCTCAAGTTTAACCATTTTTGCCTCAGGAGTATATGAATTTTTGGCGCTTCCATCTATATCCTTAAATAATACTTTATATCCAGATCCAAATTGCTTATCTATGCTGTTTTTCATATATTCATCTAATCTTTTTATATATAAAAAATTTGAATAAGGCTTTTCTAGTTCAATTTTTAATATTTTTTCATCATTATCTATATTTATTTTACAATTTTCAAAAAGATCTTGAGTATAACTGTATTTCTTATTTATACAAGTAAGAATATCATACACATTTTGAATGTTTATATCTTTTGGTTTTCCTGTGTACTCGTAATTTATTTTAAAACTAGATAGTTCATATTGATTTCTAGCTAATCTTTCAAATTCTTCTATATCCGATTGAGGAATATTTTCTTGGCTATATGAATCTAGTATTACAGCATTTAATTTTTTTGAGAATTTTATTTCTTTTACGTTAGCTATATTAAATAAATTTTCTTCTCTTACGCAATTTTTAAATACATCTTTAACTATTTTATCCAAAAAAATTCTCCTCCTTCCTTTTTTCCTATCCCATTATACTATTTTTTTTCGATTTTGTAAACGAAAAAGAAGATTTCAAATGTGAAATCTTCTTTTTTTATGTTATCTAAAATAATTGATTTAAATATTCATCTGTAAAACAATCTAGCAATAGCTCAAAGTTTTTCTCCTTTAATTTTTCAAAATCATTTGCTATTGCACTTTTTTCATTTTCGTTAAATAAATACGTACAATTATTTATAATTACTCTACCAATTGAGTTATTATAATACTCTGCTGTTGAAAATTCTTCTTCTATAACATAGCTTGGTGAACTTTCATTAAAATATTTTTTTATATTTACTGAATTATAATTTTCAACTGTTTGTTCTTTATCATTCATCCATTTTCTGTTTTTTCTAGATAGATTATATTCTTCTCTTACATCTTCTGAAATTTTTAGATTTTTATAATTTTTAGGTATATCTTTTAAATTATACACATAATCTAAAATACTTGTTTCATAATATATAGAATATAGTCTTAATTTATAGAATTTTATATAGCTATTTATTAGTACAGATAATGCCATTTCATAATCTCTCAAATGCTTATGTGTACTAGTTGTAGTAACTACAATAAAGTATGATGTTAATATTATCTCATGGTTATCTTTAGTATAGCAATTATACTTATATCCTTTAGGCGTATTAACATCTATACCAACTTTGCTATATTTTAATAATGTTTCTTTAATGTCATATAAAGTTTTTTTGTTTTTTCTATATCCGTAACTGTATTAGCTTTCTTTCAGCATCTAGCATTTTAGCTTTTGGATCATCTCCAATAGAATACTCAATTTTTAGTAATTCTCCTGTAAAAAAATCTTTTTTTAGATTACTTCTTTTTAATTCACTCATAATCTAATCCTCCTTTTTAATATTAATTTTTATCTAAAGTAGTATATTTTAAATGTTTAAATATTATACAAGACAAACCAATCAATGTCAAGTGTTATGTAATCCATTTACTTTTTAACTTATTTAACGACAAAAAAGTTACCCAAATACAATGTAACTTTGGATAACTTTTAAACTTAATTTTTTCTAAATTTTATTGCATTACCTGATTCAAATAGTTCAACATGTTCTAATGCTTTACCTGTTCCTATTGCTACGCAAGATTGTGCATCTTCAGCAATCATTACTGGTATTCCTGTTTTTTCAGCTATTAACTTGTCTAATCCCCAAACAAGTCCGCCTCCACCTGTTATATATATACCTCTTTCAGATACATCTGCAACTAATTCTGGTGGAGTTTCTTCTAAAACAGAATGAACTCCCTCTAATATTTTTTCAGCACACTCAGATAAAGCATTATATACTTCATCTGATGTTACTTCAATTTCAACTGGAAGTCCTGTTGTAATGTCTCTTCCTTTTACTAACATTCTCTCGGGCACTGATTTTGGATACATACATCCTATATTTATTTTTATTTCTTCAGCTGTTCTTTCGCCAATTATTATATTTCTATTTCTCTTTATGTATTTTATTATTGCTTCATCAAATTTATCTCCAGCCATTTTAATAGAAGTACTTCTTACAGATCCCCCTAAAGATATTACTGCAATATCTGAAGTTCCGCCTCCTATATCTACAATCATGCTACCATATGGTTTAGTTATATCTATTCCTGCTCCAATTGCTGCAGCGATTGGTTCTTCTATTAAATATACTTTTCTTGCACCAGCATGAGTAGCCGCATCAATTACGGCTTTTCTTTCAACTTCTGTTACTCGTGAAGGTACACATATCATGATTTTAGGAGAAAAAATAAATCTTCCACAAACTTTATTTATAAAATACTTAAGCATCTTTTCTGTTATAGTATAATCAGATATAACACCATCTTTTAAAGGTCTAAGCGCAACAATATTCCCTGGAGTTCTTCCAAGCATTTTTCTTGCCTCTTGTCCTACCGCTAAAACCTGATTTGTATTTTTATCTATTGCTACAACAGATGGTTCTCTTAATACAATTCCCTTACCTTTTACATATACAAGTATAGTTGCTGTTCCTAAATCTATTCCTATATCTTGTCCGCCAAAAATCACTATACATTCCCCTCTTTCTGTTACAATTATATTACATTTAGGAACCTTTTGCAACCTTAAATCACAAGTTTATACTAACTTATCTTACTATATTTCATTTTTGTAGCCATTCCGCCTCTTAAATGTCTTTCAGATTTGTTTATTTCTAACACCTTTCTTGCTTGTTCTGCTAGCGAAGGATTGAACTTTTTTAATCTTTCTGCTACATCTTTGTGTACAGTAGATTTTGAAATATCGAAAGCTTTTGCAGTTGCTCTTACAGTTGCATTATTTTCTATTATATAATTTGCAAACAATTTTGCTCTATCCTCAATATCATTCATAACTTTCCTCCTACTCATATAAATATGTTGGATTAATACTTTTTTCATTTAGAAATAGCATAAAATGTAAATGAGCATCATCTAAATATTCTCCTACTGATGTATTTCCTACCTTACCTATTCTCTGTCCTTTTACTACACTTTCTCCAACATTTACATTCACATTATTATCTAAGTTTGAATATTGACTTTTATATCCTTTTATATGCTCTATAACTATAGTTTTTCCATAAAAAGAATCATCATATATTTCTTGAACTACTCCTTTTTCTATTGCTTTTACATCCGTACTTTTTTTAGCTGATACATCTAGTCCATCATGTGTTTTCCATTGTGAAAGTGTTTTAGAATAAATAACTTTATCATTTGAATACATTTTTTGAATTTCTCCGTCTAAAGGTTTTCCAAACACTAATTTTTCTTCTACTTTTTTAGTAACCACTTTTTCAGTAGCTTTTGTTGCAAGAACAAGTTCTTCTTTGTTACTAGTATCACTAGCACCATCTATTGAAGATGAAGTTGCTACACTACTTGAATCTTTAGGATTTATATCACTGCTATATTTTTTTATTCCATCTGTTAAACCAAGACTTGCTGAAAGCATAAGTAATAGCACCATAGAAGTTAAAACCTTTATTCCTTGTTTTGATATTTTTTTCTCTTTTACTTTTTCCTCTGTAACACTTACAGCTCCTTTTCTTGTCTTTGCCTCTTTACTTTCTTCTACATTAGAATTTTCAAATTTTATTACTTTTCCTTTTTCCTTTTTCTCTATACGCTTAAGTCCAAATTTACTTAACACCTTGTCTAAAACATTTTCAATTTTAATTTTCATACATTCCCCTCTTTTCTTTTGTTAATTATTAACATTTGTTATCTCTACATCTGTATAGTAATGGTGTATTATCTCTTTATAATCCTTACCAGACTTAGCATCTTTATTTGCTCCAACTTGACTCATTCCAACACCATGCCCAAAGCCCAAAACGTGAAATTCAATATTTTCATTATTGACACTTAATGTAAAATTTGTTGAATTAATTCCAAAAAGTGTTCTTAAAGATTCAGCTTTTACATTGTAGTTTCCAACTGAAACGCTCTTAACTCTTCCACTTTCTGTATATTCACTTATATGTATATTAAGGAATTCTTCTTTGCTTAAATCATGTACATATCCTTTATCTATAAGTGTATTTTTAAAGGTTTCATAGCTTATTACATTAGTGCTTTCTCGTCTTTCATAGTCTTCATCTTCTTCGTTTTCAACAGCTTTTAAGTATGGAATGTCTTCTTGCCCCCATATTGCACTTGCATTTTCTGTTCTTACTGGACTACTTGCATGAAATAATGCATTAATAATTTCATTATTATATGTAATAATTTCTCCATCACTCTCAACTATAGCCTTTTTTATTTTTTCTTCTCCTTCAATAATTTCTTCTTGAGTAAAACCTTTTTTCTCCCATATTTCTTCTAAGTTTTCAATATCATTAAAAGCTTGACAATGAGCAAAACTATCACATACATCTCCATTTTCCTCATGATTGTTTTTCATCTTGTTAAACAAATATGTTCTAGCTACTACTGCTTGTGCCTTCAAAGCTTCATATTCGTATTTAAAAGGCATTTCAGAGGCTACAACACATAGTAAGTAGTAATTTAGATCTACGTTCTCTATTTGGCCTTTTTGATTTCTATAAAGACCAATTGTATTTCCAGACTCAAATTGTATTTTTTCCTCTTCAACCTTTTCTTGATTCTTTTCATTTTTCTTGTTTATAGCTAGTACAATTATTACAATCACTAAAAAAACTGCGATTACGTAAAAAAAAGCAAGTCTTTTCTTCAAGATAAATATCACCCTAATATATATCTATTCACGACTTGCTAAGTTATTATTATTTTATGTTCAAACGACAAAAAAATATAAATCTATATATTATCTAAATTATTTCGAAAAAAACACGCCAAAAAGTAATATTACTTTCTAGCGTTTTATTATTTTTATTGTATATCATCTGCAGCTCTTGCATCAATATCATATAGTATAACTGTTCCTTTTACAAAATCATATAATTGTTGTGAATCAATTATCCATATTCCTTTTTCAAGTTGTATTCTTAAACTTGAATCTTTATTTACTTCTTGACCAGGATTTGAAAATCCTAAATATCCTTCATAATCCCACTGTGTTGTATTTACTGCTGAGCTTGCTGATTTATTAAGTGTATTGTATGATATTGTTTCATTTAGTTTTGAATCATAACATGTAATCTCAAATTTTACACCAATATATCCATCTGTTAATGCATTTTGAATACTATCACCATTTTTTACTGCTATTGTAGTATTTGGTAGTTTAAATTCTCCAAACCATGTTTGAATGTAACCAGTATCATCTAGTGCCATCATATTATCTTTTAAGTAAAATTCACCTGAACTATTACCAATATTTAAAGATTCTAATTTTTTAGATAAATATGATGTATTTGAAGCATATAGATCATTAGTATATCTACTTCCATCATCTGGAGTAAAATATATATTATATCCGCTTCCAACAAACTTTTTATATTTATCTGTTTCATCTTTATAATATAATGTTATATCTTTAATAAGTTGTGAACCATCCTTAGATAAATAGTAATACGTTGGTTTTATCTTTATTTTTCTAGCTTCTACACCACTATTACTTGGCATATAATATCCACTTGTTTTTACATCAAATGAAAATCTATATCCAAGTTTTGGAGCATTTATATATCCTGCTGTAGTATGTTTATATGGACCTAATGGTAATGTTCTAGTTGAAGTTGTTCCGTTTATTTTTAAATTATTTCTATCTACTAATGCTGTATATTCTTTATTTGCATTTGTATATATGTACATTCTTCTAATTCCAGAATAATATCCAGAGTTCTTATCTAAAACATTAGTATCTGATTGTCTAAATGCACTCTTATATGCTAAATCTGAGCAATCTGATATTTTAAAATCATATATTTTAGATGCTGTTCTTACTGCTATTGTTTTCATTGCAAAATAGTATCCATCACCATACATCTTCACTCCTCTTGTATAGTTTGAGTCTGTATGTGATTCAGAAAACTCAATATCGTTTGAAAAATTAGCAGTATTATCTCCACTATCTGTTATATATTTTCTTGATGTAGCATCTTGTGTTTTATCCATCTGAATAGCTACTTCTTGATCTACTACATTATATAGCAATTCATCTGATGGCATATTAGAAGCAGAAGCAAGTATTACTATTTTATGATTAGAAGAATCTCTAGATAATGTTTCATTAGGTGCTACTTGTCCTCTAAAATATGTGTATCCATCGTTATATTTTGCTTGGTTAGTCATTCTTATTGCTGTACCTTTAGTATACGTTTTTCCATTATGTACAACATCAAAATCAAAAATCAAATAGTAGTAGTTAACAAATGCAGCTTTTTGATTTGCAGTTATATTATTGTAATATGTAAAGTCTAAATCTCCACAGCTAAGTTTTATTTCAAAGTTTGCATCATCTGCAAGTATTACAGTTGATGAATTTACAACAGAATGATCAATTGTTGAGTTACTTGTAGTTGTGATTTGTGGATCATTTAATTTTACAGGAGTATATACATTTATATAATGTTCATTAGTTGATTCATATTCTCTTGTTCCACCATATTCACCACTTAAAACATTATATTCTTGATATACAACATTTCCTTTAGCACTTCTTAATCCATTTAATACATTTGATTGTATTATAATGTTTGCTAAGAAGTCATCTGCTCCTGCATCATCCCCATCTGTTTTATCTATATCATTTTTTCCAGGGATAACTGTAGTCTCTTTGTCATTATAATTGCTAACTAACCCATTTAATATATCTGTTATACTATCTTTGTTATTTATAAATATTGGAGATGTGCTTCCAATTCCTGTTATAGCAGCTGCAGGGTCAGTATTATCTACCAATTTTCCTGTTATTTCTATTTGACCATTAGTACCTTTATGTACTGATTCAGAAGATTTTAAGTATGCTTCATTAAGTCTATACACTACAAAGTTGCTAACTTTATAGCTTACCTTACCATCTTCCATAACCTTTTCGTATGATAAATCTTTTATAACATATTTAGGCGTTTTAAAATATGGTTTTAAAGATCCACCAGCTGGTATATATGTAACATTAGATTGTAATCCTGCATCGTTTCCATTCCAAACGTTAGTATTACTATATAGTTTTGGAGATATGTTGTCTACAACATCTTCATTATAATAAAAATCTATTATTGTTACATCATTATTATTAGACTGTATTGTTGTATATTGAGCATTTGCTTGACTATTATTATATTCAACATCTAATTGTGATGTACCTGCTCTTACTGATGCTTTTTTTTGCTCCATTACTGAATATGCATCATCTAAGCTTGGCATAGTACATATGTTATATCCCAAATAACTATATTTTTTACCATCAACTTGCATAACAAGTGTTTTAGTAATTTCCATAGTTGCTGAAACTGAATAATTATAATATTCACTATATGATATTTCAGCATCATCTGATGTAGAATTATTTAACAGTGTACTTTTTCCAGAAGACTCTTTTACTTCTTGAGTATTATTTTGCAATCCATTTATTATTTCACCATTTGCCTTATTTATATGTCTTACAAAAACTTCTCTACCATTTTCATATGCATATATTTTAGGTGCTAATATAATGTTAAAAGCAATAAGCAAGAAGATTAATATTACTTTTTTATTCATACTATTCCTCCTTACTAACTATACTACTACTTGTTTTTACTGTCATAGAATTAATTGTTAATTCTTTTACAAATAGTGTTTGTGATGTTTCGTTTTTATTCATTACTGTATCTATATAAATTGTTATTTGATTGCTATTATAACTTACTTTTGCTCCAGACAAATCATAAAGTAGAATATTGTCTTTTGTATCTGATGATTCAATTACTATTTCAAGCTTTGTTCTTACTCTATAATTTTCGCCATCAAAATATACACAAGGCATTTGAACTGTTGCTTTTCCATTTAGTTTTATATTATTTTGTTTAACATATTCAACATATTCATCTATCCTATCTTCATCTAATTGCTCTAATACATATTTTTTTAGTTTTCTTTTTACTTGTTCTTTGGTTATTGTATTATAATCTACTGTTAAAATATAATTATAATAATTTTCAACATAACTTTTTATTTGACTATAATATTGTTTGTTATTAGGATAATATTCTATTGGAGATATAAACTTTTCATTATTTTCATTTTTAAACTCTAATTCATATACATCTTTTTGAACACTTGCTAATGTATATGGATACATATCTGCATTAGTAGGTATTTTTTCTGAATTAATATTTATTTTTGAATTTCCTACTGTTATTGTATTGTATTTTTCAGCAAAATTTACTATTAATTCATTTAATTTACCTTTATATAATTTTCTTTTTCCATCAATTCTTTTAGTGTTTACCTCTATTACTCCTGAATTTAACAAATCATAAATTGCTAGTTGCTGATCTGTGTTATATGCATTTATATCTTTTACATCATAATTTGCTGAAGTATCTGGCTCTATATCTAATATTTTAGCTTTAATGTTATATAACCAAACTAATACTTCTTGATACTTAACTTTTTCGTCTGCATTAGAAGCATTAACTTCTTCTCTTGTTACAATTCCTTGTTTTATTGCATATTCTACCCATATTGCATTTGAGTATGTTTCCTGAGTTGGAAGTGCAATTCCATCTATAGTAGGAACATTGTATAGGCATGATAAAATCATTTTAATTGCTTCAGATTTTGTAACTTTATCTTTTGTATTAGCATCCCCATCATTATATACTTGTGAAAAGCCATATATATTCATCTTTTGTTCGTATTTTTTATACTTATTATAATTTATATTAGCTAAGGTATAACCTAAATATATCATTACAGCTATAATTATTGCTATGATAACAGATATTATTGTTACAAAGATTCTATGTTTTTTATTACTCTCTTTAACTTTTTTCTGTTGTTCTTCTTGATTTTTGTATGACGGAACAAACCCTTCCTCCATTTAGATCACACCTCCTCTTTTTTTATTATACACTATGGATTACAAATTGGACAAGGATAAAATCCTGTGAATGTTGTCTTAACACCATTTAGCGTACCTGTTGTTACAGATGTAGCCGCTTCTTGTCTAGATGTAACATATCTAGGTGACATGTTCTTTATCTCACTTAATTTATATTCTGGACAATTTATATCTTTATGATAAAGATTCATTTTTATCTGTGAATCTTTATTTGGTACTGTAAAGTAATATCTAGTTTTATTTTCTAATGTAGCTGTTCCAAAAGCTTTCGTATTTAGATATTTATTACCTACAGAAATACCTTGTACAAAAGCAATTATTCCCACACCATCTACCATGTTATATAGTTCATCTTCTGTTGTTGCTGGAAAAGAAAAAGAATATACTACTCCAGCTTGTCTAGCATATAGATTATTTTCATTAACAGCATAAGACATCTCATTAGATACTACTTCTGCTATTATTGATGACCTTGTATCTTTCAAATGTGTTACTATTTGTGATTTTAAACTTTGTTTTACCTCACTATCTACAACACCTGCTACTAAATCATCATTATTATTTGAATCTCCTAAATAAAAACTTTGAGCTTCTATATCTTCATCATATAAGTAATTGTATCCTCTATGAGTTACTCTATCATCCATAGTAAACTCAACAGTATGAATTGATACAACATTAGAAGTTTCTGTACCAGGTACCATCTTATACTCTCCATTTGATCTTACAATTGAATATGTATATGTAAAATATCTTTTAGGTTTTAAAACTCTTTGAACTGAACTTGTACCATCACTAGCATTTACTGTTTCGTTTTTAGATACTCGTACACCATCATATTCAACTACTGCAACAGCAGGAACAAAAAGGTTAAAATATGATTCTGCTGTTTCATTACCTTCTATTTCTAATGTATTATACATAGCATTAAAGAAAGAATCTACTCCAACTTTTGCATTTACGTTTATCTTTTTGTTGTTTGAATCTGAATATCCATAGTCTATGCTCTTATCTTGGCTTTCTACTTGTTTCATTTCATACGCTGCATCTTCTAGTGCTGTATCTATAACTCTTTGATAATACATTTCCATTTCTTCAGCTTTTATTGTAAATGTAACATTGATATATAACACTAACATAAACGGTAATATTATTGCTATAAAAACCAAAGCAAAATCTGTTATTTTCACCTTTTCACCTCCTAGATCTCTGGTATAGTAATTGAAGTATTTATTTTTATTACTATTTCTTGTGAACTTGCACTTGCATTTTTAGAGAATTTCCCTTGAATAACATTAGCTGGTAAGAAACATTTAAAATTATTGTATTCATTATTTAAGAAATATGTCTTACTCTTAGTATCATCTAATGTAAATTTAACTATATATTCTCCCTCACCACTTTCTTCAATTGAAGAAGGAGATACAAAGCAATTAGGTGCTGTTCCCACAAGTCTTATATTATCTCTTATTTTTCCTACAAGATTTGTATCATCTGCATTTAATATTTGAACTTTGAATGTTAAAATTCTATCTTTAGCAACATCAAAACTATATTCTGGATTTCCATTTACATTTGGTTCATTTCCATCTTGTAAATTTATTTTAATCAATATATCACTTTGATATAATTGGCTTATTTCTGTGTTTTCCCAGTTGTTATTTTTAATAGTTGCTCCATAAGTAATGTTTATTTTTTCCTTACTTGCTCCTCCTACTATAACATTTAATAATGAAGAAGCCATTGTTGTATTAGTATTTTTTACTGTAACATAAAACTTATCTCCTACATCAAGGAAAAAGATATCATTTTTCAAACTATTGTCTTTGTCTATTATATTACTTGTTTTTCCAGTTTCATCATTAAAAATATCCTTGTTATAATATGATTTATACTGTTCTACATAAGTCTCATTTCCTTCATCTGGATTAGTATTTGAAGGATCTACTGTTAATACTTTCTTTTTAGCTTCAACTTGAATATCATATGAGTTTCCAGTTGTACCAAGTCTTTGTATAAATTTATCATACATATTTTGGTCTATATAACCATTTTGTGCTACTTCATCTACAAACATTGTAACTGTTTTTAAAGTTAAGTTATATGACATATCATCTTGTCTTTCAAAATAGTTATATAAAGGAAGAAGTACTAATAATATTACTAAAAATATTACAGCCACAATCATACTAAGTGTATCCTTCATTTTATTCCTCCTTTTTTACCACTGCTCTTCAAGTTCTTCATCTGTAGCTTTTATTATATTTATATAAGTTGTATTTTCATTAGTGCTCTTATCTACAGTAAGTATATATTTATTATTCATACCAATCTTATTTATTGCCTCTTTATATGTTAAAGTTTTGCTATCTAACATAAGTGGTGTTTCATTTTTTGTTGATAAATTAATATTTACCACAACATCATTATTAACAGTCTCATCTGAATATTTGTCTTTTTTTATATAATTATAATAATACGATAAAACTTCTTGTCCTGTTAAAATTAAGTGCCTATTTACTTCTCCTGTTACAGTTACTGCATCATTAGATTGCTGATGCATGTAATCATAAGCTTCATCTGTATAATTCATCAGCGATGAAAATAAGAAAATAGTTAAAGATAAAGCTATAACAAAAATCATAGTATATATACCAATGTAAATAGCCTCATTTGCATTTTCCATATTTTCACCTCCTATATTTTAGTAAAACTAATTTTTGTTTTCATTAATCCATCATATTCAACTTCTTCTACTGTTGATTTATATTTGTCTTCATATTTTAAAATACCATTATTATATTGGTCATTTAAATAATTTATTCCATTTTCATCATTAACGCTAAATCCATTGTATTCAACTACAACTAAGTTTTCTTTGTAATATTTATTTGCACAATTTATTACATCTAGTCCTGTAACCTCTGTATTATCATAAGAAGCATACTTTCCAAATCTAGCTGTTATAGATGTATCTGTTGAGTTTACTTGTTTATATACTCCTTTCATTTGGGAAAATATAAACATTATTCCTGAAATTATAATAACTGTTACAAATATTCCAACACCAAACATTAATGCTCTATTCGCTGATTCTCCCAAATGTTTTCCTCCTATTCTATTCCATATCTTTGTTGATCTATTTTAAAGTTTTCTTTTATTTCTTCTTCTGTTAAAGCTCTATCGTATATTCTTACACAATATATAGTTCCTTTAAATTGAGTATTAGCACCAGCGCCTGCAAGTGGACTTCCACCAATTACTAAGTTAGTACCTGTTGCAGCATTTACCATTTCAGTATTAAATGGTATACCATCAACATTACCATTAATTCCTAATAATTGTGCACTAGTTTCATATGCAAATTTATCTCCACCTAAAGTTAAATCCATCTTTCCTACAGATCCAGCTATTGAATATATTTTATTAGCTTGCATTATTGTGCCATCTGAAACAACTGAAGATAAATTGTTTCCTGTTTTATTTGTATAAACGTCAAAAGATATTTTTCCTCTTTTTGAGACACTTGTAGAATTCAATTGATTAAATACTATTCCAGCGCCTCCATTATTTAAGCAACTTACTATAGATTGTTCTGAAGTGTCAGGATCTGTTACACTATCTAACTTCATTACAACTTCTATAGTCATCTCTGAAAAATTAAATTCTTTTAACGATACATACTCTTTTCCTGTAAAATGTAATCCATTGTATATCCATCCAGATTCATCATTAAAATCAAAACCAGATAATGTAGCATTATTTCCATTACCACTAAGGTCTTTCCAAATATTAGCTGAATTTGAATGAACTGTTCCATCATTATACTCACCATTTAATAGAACAACAAGTCCATTTGTAATATATGAGTTGACTAAAGAACTTGTATTTTCAGAACCTGGTGTATTAGTGCTTTCGTTATAGTTTTGGTTATCATCATTTACAGTCTTGTCTCTGTATGTTTCAGCTTTTACAGTACCTCCGTAATTTACATATATTCTAGTATTATTTTGACTTGATGCTCCAAAAGTAATTAAATTATATATTACACTTGCCATAGTTGTATTTTTATTTTTTACTATTACGCTAAACTCGTCGCCTTCATTCATTGTATATACTTGAGTATTACTTTCTGGCATATATATACTTGTAATTGCAGGTAAATTTCTAAAATCAATACTTTTATATACATCTAGTGATGTTTTTACAGTAAGAGTTCTATCTGTTGAACTAATTACATCTAATATTTGCTTCTCATTATATTTCTTTTCAGATAAATCATAAGCTAGTACTAAATTATTATATGTTCCTGCATTTACTCCTTCATTTACAACAATTTGATTATTTTCATATTGATCTTTATATAAATTATAATCAAATTTGGCTCTAATTGTAGATAAGTCATCTGTATATGAATATATAACAGGATTATATTTTTTTGCTGTATGCTCCATATATACATCATAACTATTTTGAGTTACTGCTAGTTTTTTTATAAAATCACTGTACATTTCTGATGTTATATAACCTTTAGCATTAACATTATCAACAAAATCAGTTGTTATTTTTAGTGCTAAGGCATAAGATATATCATCTTTTTTTTCATAAGCTATATATACTGGCAATATAA